>Ga0156232_130_pt1 | contig 33695 bp, 34 predicted proteins | sample RifCSPlowO2_12_FD_107879 | JGI IMG/M metagenome (GOLD analysis project Ga0156232, IMG submission 107879) | Chlamydiae bacterium RIFCSPLOWO2_12_FULL_49_12
AATGTTGTAAGTCTCTATTTGCCAATAGTAGACACTGCATTAATCATTGACAATTCATCTGCTGTGTCAAGCGTGAAAAAAGTAATCGCCAAAAAAGGTATTGGCACTCCACTTAAAATTGACGATATGGAAAATTGGGAAAAGATAATGAGGTTAGCCAATGGCAAAGACGAATAAAAATGTCGATATCAATCAGATGCTCCTTAAAGCACATAAGCTTGGCGTAAAAAAAGCTATCGATGTATCTGCAAGAAGTAATACACGCTTGGTTGTATATGAAGGTGGCAAAGTAAAAGAAGTGAAGCCTAAATATAAATACATTCGGGTTCCTTCTAAATCAACGTCCCGATCACGGGTAGCTCGCCGAAAAAAAGATGTGTGATTCATGCTCCATGGGTTTAAGATAGGGGACCGTCTTTTTACCCATCATTGTTTGATTTCTGATTCATGGCACGCTTTGGAGGGAAGTCTTGCTTTCCTTCTTTTTTAGTTCAGGTTTTCAAGGATGAGCGTGAAATTTCTTTGCCGGTAATCGCCGAATCTCTTTTTGAAGGCTTGCTGGGTCTCTGGAAAAGAGAGATCTTCAAATTCATAGATGAGCTGAGGAGAAAGTGAGATCCCTACCGTCTCCTGGCAGAGGTTTAAAACAGCGGAGGCGCTGTTGACGTTGATCTTTTGAGCGGTGAGCGCGAGAAGCTCTGATTGGTCGATCTCATGGGGAAGGAAGCTCTCTTGAGGAGAACTCCATAAGAGAGCGTCGAGATAGACGGCTGCCGAAGCGTTGGGAGCTAGAATTAAGAGGGGTTCTCCCTTTTCAAAGTGCAGTGTTGCAATCTGCACAATTTTTTTTAGTTTTTCTCCTGCATTCTTGACCTGAAAATAGATGACTTTCATCCCTCCTCCGGAAAAAATGCGCCCTTAAGGGCCGGGTATTTCAACATGGGGATTGGCTGGGCGGTGCGAAGCCTTTGCCAAGAATACATCATCTCACCTCTCCAATTCTGTAAATTCCTGCAAGGCGAGGTTCACTCCTTTGGTTCTTCAGGATGGACGAGTCCACAGGAGATCAGAAACTTAAAAGCCTCTTCGGGACTGAAAGGGAGCTCGAGAGCGTCCTTTTTGGGGGTGAGAAGCAGAAAACCGGAGATGGGGTGCGGGGAGGTGGGGACAAAGATGGAGAGCGTCTCTTCTTGCAGCTTTTCCTGAAGGACTTTTGGCAAGGGAGAAGTGATGAGGCCGATGGCCCTTGTTTTCGGAAAGGGAAAGGGGATGAGGGCGGTTTTGGTGAAGATCTTTTTGTCCTCTTGCAATAAGCCGGAGGTGATCTCTTTCAAGACGCTGTAGAGGGTCTTGACTAAAGGGATCTTGAGAAAGAGTTTGTTGCAGAGGTTGAGAAGGATGCGAAAGAAGAATTTATTTGCGATAAAGCCCAAAAGAAAGAGAAGGGTGAGGATCAGAAAAAGCGAGATCAGGCGGCTTGAGAAATAGACGAGTTCTTCGTCTCTTGCAATATCGAGATTAAAGAGGTTTTCATAGGTAGTGATCATCCTCTCTACCATCCCGGCAAAAGGGTCGGTGAGGAGATTAAAGAGCCATGCTACGATCAGGATGGTTAAGACAAGGGGAAGCAGGGTCAGAAATCCTGTCAGCACATGCTTTTTGATCATGGAGCGCTTGAGGGGGGTGGCAGGAGGGGAGTCTCTTCCGGGACGATGACGCCGCAGGAGACGATGTATTTGACGGCGTCTTCGGTTTTCATGTCCAGGAAGATGAGGTCTTCTTTTTTACACATCAAAAGAAAGCCGGTCGTGGGGTTGGGCGTTGTGGGAACGAGGACGGAGAGAAGGGATACTCCGGCACTTTGGCTGCACGCTTGAGGCGATTCGCGTGCAATGAGGCCCAGGACGTAGCTTCCCTCTTTGGGAAAGGGGGCCATGACGACCTGTTTAAAGGATTTTTTATCGGAGACAAAGAGGGTTTTAATGATATCCTGCGTCGTCTTGTAGACAGTGTTCACAAGGGGGATTTTGTGCAGGATGGTGTCGCCCAGCCTAAAAAGGGCTTTGATGAAAAACCACTCGGTGACCATTCCTAAAATGAGTGTCGCGAAGAAGAGGATGACGAGGATGAGGAGCTGGCTGCCGTAGCGAAGAGTCTGGTCGGGAGAAAGAAAGAAGATGCCGCGGTTGATGATATCGAGACGCGTCAGCAAAGCGGAGACAAAGCCTATGAAGGGCTTGGTCAAAAAATTGACGATAAATCCCACAACCGCAAGCGTTACGGCCAGTGGGAGCAGGATGACAAGGCCTGTGAGAAAGTGTTTCTTCATCCCTCCTCCGTTGGGAAAAGCGGCCCTTAAGGGCCGAGTTCGAAACTCGGCCCAAGACCGCAAAAATTCTCGGGCCTTAAGGCCCAAGTTCCTTACTTATCTTACAGCAGCTGCCAATAATAGAAAAGCGATAGGGGAGAAGGGCGTCCTCTTTTGCGTAGGCGACGCCGATGCGCTCTGAGGCCTGGATTTTTGAGGGAGGGATCTCTACCTCGCGGTCTTCGATCCAGAGAGGGGGGGCGTTAAGGGGCAAGGCGTTGTGGATCAGGGTGAGGCCAAGCGCCTGCGAGAGGTTGCCGGGCCCTTTAGTCAGCGGCTCTTTCCGGCGGCGCCGTTGCATGGTCTTTAACCCCGTTGTAGGGTGGAGGGAGCGAATGAGGACGGCGTGCGGGGTCTCTTTTCTATGGGTGACGACATTGAAAAGATGGTGCATCCCATAGCAAAAGTAGATGTAGGAGACGCCCCCCTCCCCGAAGAGGGTCTCAGTGCGGGCTGTGCGCCGGTTGTTGTAGGCGTGAGAGGCGCGATCTTCTGCGCCGGCATACGCCTCGGTCTCGATGATCATCCCTCCCGTGACGGGATCATCGCCGATCCGGGTCAAAAGCCACTTGCCCAAAAGAGCTTTTGCAATCGCGACTACGTCCTCTCCTTGGTAGAAAGAGAGAGGTAGAGTTAACGGCGGCGGCGAGGGCGTGTGGACGAGAGTCTCCATGTTACCTCTTGCTGGATGAGATCGATGTGGTCTGCGAAGAGCATGAGCTGATCTCCTATCTTGTGGCGGATTCCGCTGTGTCTTCCCAGCAGCTGAGAGGAAGCGGGGTTGAATTCAAAGTAGTCGTCTTCAAGCTCCGAGATGTGAAGGAAGGCGTCCAGGAAGAGTGCGGGGATCTCCAGGGTCAGGCCTACAGGGGCGACTCGGGTCACGATAGCCTCGTAGCTTCTTTTGGGGGCCGCCTCTTTCCATTGTTTAAGCAGGCGCAGCTTTTTTAGCCTCTTCACGTGCATCTCGGCGCGCATGGAGACTCTCTCCTGATCGGAACACTTGAGGGCGATCTCTTTGAGTCGCTTCTCCTCCAGAGGTTTTTCAAAAAGAAGGCGGTGGATGACGAGGTCGCTGTAGCGGCGGATGGGACTGGTAAAGTGGCAGTAGTGGTCCAGGGCAAGCCCGTAGTGGCCGACATTTTCAGGGGAATAGAAGGCAAGCTTCATGCTCCGGATGAAGGCGACCGAAAGGCGGTGGGCGTGGGGAGTTTTTTTTGCTTTTTCAAAGAGTTCCTGGATCTCCTTCAAGCTGGGCTTTTTAGGGACGGAAAAGCCTAAAAGTCGAGCTAGAGAGGCGAACTCCTCCATGCTGGCGCTCTCGGGCTGTTCATGGATGCGGAAAAGCAGATGGATGCCGCGGCGGGAGAGTTCTTGAGCGACAATTTCGTTGGCTTTCAGCATGCACTCTTCAACGAGCTGGTGCGTGATGTCATACTCGACAGTATAGACGCCCTGCGGTTCGCCCATTTTATCCACATCAATGACAAGGTCGGGAAGGGCAAAATCAATGCTTCCGCGCAAAGAGCGCCTCTCTTTAAGTAGCAAGCAGAGCTTAACGAGAGCATCGAGATCTTTCTTGTAGGGGCTCTTTAGTTTTCCGTCGAGGACCTCTTTGGCCTCTTCATAGGTAAAACGTTTCCTGCTTCGGATGGCCGAGCGCAACACGGTGTAGTGGATCAGTTTTCCCTCCGGAGTGAAGTCCATCAGCACAGAGAGAGTGAGCCTGACCACTTTGGGTTTTAAGCTGCAGAGCTCCTCGGAGAGCTTTGGCGGAAGCATGGGGGTGCACTCCCCGGGGAAGTAGAGAGAGTTTCCGCGAAGCTCGGCCTCTTTGTCGAGAGCGCTTCCTTTCTTCACGTAGGCGGAGACGTCGGCGATGTGGACCCCTAGCTGGAAATTTCCCTTCTTGTCAACGGTTAGAGAGAGGGCGTCGTCGAAGTCCCGGGCCGTTTTCGGATCGATGGTAAGGGTGGTCAGATGGGTCAGGTCTTTACGCTCTTTAAGTTCTTGGCCAGGCTGGCTTTGTTGCCATTTTTTGACCTCCTGGACGACCTCGCGAGGAAAACTGCCTCTTAGGTCAAATTCCGCAAGAGCTGCTTCACTATCGAGGCTGGCATCGGAGATAGGGCCGATGACTTTTAGGACGCGGCAAAGCGGGGGAGTTTGCCTATCTCCCCAGTTGAGGATTTTCACCAGGAGACGATCGCCTCTTTTGCAGGAGGGGATGTCATCCATGGGGATGAGAAGCGGTCTTCCCGGCCCCAAAAGAGGGGCATAGGCGTAGGCATTTCCTTCAGTGTCGAAATGGAAAAGGGTGGCGCCCAGCTGGCTTCTTCCCCGTTTGAGGATGGCGACGATCTTTCCTTCGGGCCCCTTACCCTTGCCCGATGGAGGGAGGAGTGCGACCTCTACGAGGTCTCCGTCGACACCATTGTCAACATGGGTTTTGGGGATGAAGATCTCCTCGGCGACAGGAGAAGAGGGATCGGGTTTGACAAATCCAAAGCCGCGCACATGCAGGCGCAGCAATCCGGTGATTTTAGCGGCTTTAGGCGTCATGATGCACAATGCCTTGGTGGGTGAGGGCCTCAAGAAAAGAGGTCGTCTCTTTAAAGTGGTGGGAGGGGATGCCGAGCTTCTCTGCTCCCCGGATGTTTTCCGGCATGTCATCGACAAAGAGGCACGCCTCTTTGGGACAGCGCGCCTCTCGCAGAGCCTCTTTGTAGATGGCTTCTTCGGGCTTGACCGATCCGACCTTGTAGGAAAGAACGAGGGAGTCAAAATAACTGAGAAAGGAGAAGTTTTTTAAGACGTAGTCAAAGTGCATTTCACAAGTGTTGGAGAGGAGGAGCAGACGGATCTTTTTTTCTTTGAAACGCGGAAGATAGGAGAGGAGGAGATCGTTTGGAGAAAAGATAGAAGCGCCGGCGTGCATCAGCCCCTGAAAATCAAGCGTTCGGGAGCTCTTGATGCAAAAGAGCTGAAAGAGATCCCGAGAAGAGATGGCTCCTTTTTCATAGGCAAGGCCTGTCTTCTTGTCATCAAGGAGGTTTTTCACCTCTTCTTGTTGTATGCCGCAAAAAGCGGCAAGCTGCCGGACCATTTTTGAATGGTCGAAAAAGATCAAGACATTTCCCAGATCAAAGATTAACGTTTGAAGCATCGTTCGTAACTCAGTAAAGTGTTTTCCAGCAACATGGCGATCGTCATGGGTCCGACGCCCCCGGGGACGGGTGTAATCGCCCGGCACTTGGGGGCAACCTCATCAAAGGCGACGTCTCCTACGAGACGTCCGTCGACGCGGTTGATGCCGACATCGATGACAACGACTCTCTCTTTCACCATCTTTTCTGTGATGAAGCCCGGGCTTCCCATCGCCGCAATGAGAATGTCGGCAGAGCGGCACACTTCTACGAGATGAAGCGTTCCCGTATGCGCCAGGGTGACCGTTGCATTGGCCCCCCTTTTTTTTTGCATCAGAGCGGCGGCAAGGGGCTTGCCTACAATGTTGCTTCTTCCGACAATCACCACCCTTTGGCCATCCGGGGAGATCTTAGCCTCTTGAAGCAGCCGGAGAATGCCCAAAGGCGTGCAGGGGACAAAGCCGTCCTCTTCTCCCAGGAGTAATTTCCCGACGTTTAAAGGATGAAAACCATCGACATCCTTGCTTGGATCTACCGCTTGCAACATCTTAAGGGGACGGAGTCCTTTTGGCAAGGGAAGTTGGATAAGAATGCCGTCGATCACGGGATTTGCATTCAGTTCAGCGATCACAGCGAGAAGCTCTTCTTCGGAAGAACTCTCCCGGAGCTCCCGGTCTACAGAAAAAAATCCTGCCTCGCGGCATCGTCGACGCTTCATGTTCAAATAAGAGCGGGAGGCAAGATGGCTGCCCACGAGGATAAAGGCAAGGCCGGGAGGGCGCCTTTTTATATCGCACGAGGAGGAAAACTGAGAAACTTTCGTTTTGATTTCATCTACAATCCGATCGGCGCAGTGTTTGCCGTCAAGAAGTAAAGGCATGGATCTCCTCTAAGAGCTCGTCGTGAATGGACCCGTTAGTCGCCACAACCGTTCCTCTCTTTAGGAAAGAGCCGGCGGACCCCCCATAGCGCGTCACTCTGCCTCCGGCCTCCTCTACCAGCAATTTCCCGGCTGCGACGTCCCATGGCTCTAAAGAGACCTCCCAAAAGCCGTCGAAGCTTCCGCAGGCAACATAAGAGAGATCGAGCGCGGCAGAGCCGAGACGGCGCAGAGGAATTCCCTTCCCGGCCAGATGAGCGAAGAGGTCGATGCAACGGAAGGGATTTTCTTCGACGTTGTAGGGAAAGCCCGTTACCAAAAACGCTTCGTCAAGCTCTTTGCAGGACGTCACTGCAAGAGGTCTCCCGTTGCGTGTGGCCCCCTTTCCCTTTTGTGCCGCAAAGAGCTCTTCCGTGATCGGCTGATAGACCACGCCGGCAACTACCTCGTTTTCAAAGCAGCAGGCGATGCTGACCGAGAAGAGAGGAATGCCGTGGGCGAAGTTCACGGTGCCATCCAAAGGGTCAACGATCCACAAATAGGAGGAGTCTTCCCCCGGAGACATGCCGCCCTCTTCGCCTAAAAATGCGTGTGCGGGAAAGCGCTTGCGGATGGAGGAGAGGATCAACTCTTCGGATTCTTGATCATATTGCGTCACCAGGTTGTGCCGTCCCGGCTTTTCTTTCACTTCCATCGAGCTTCCAAAGCCCTTAGTCAAAAGCTTGCCCGCTTGGAGAGCGGTGTGCACAGCCACTTCCATTAATGAAGAAATTTCTATCACCAGCGCACCCTTTTTACTAAAGTATACAGCTTGAAGGGCATGCTAAAACAGAAAAAAGAGAAGAGAGCGTCAAAAAGCGGCATGAGGAAGAGAGTGGCCGTCAAAGTTTTTGTGGTAAAGGGAGGAAGAGAGGCGAAAAGAGCGAGCAGGACGCACTCACCCAAGGTAAAAAGAGAGCCGACAAGAGCGCTGAAGAGAGAGAGCGAAAGGGGTTTTTCCTCAAAAAAGAGATGACGCAGTCTGTAGAGCACAAGAGCCGTAAAGATAAAATTTACCAGATAGAGGCCAAAAGGAAGCTGAGAGGAGAGTAAATCGAAGGTCAGTCCAGCTAAAGCTGAGATCCAGAGTCCCTTGATGAGAGGAGAGCGAATCAGCACTACAGCTAAAAAAGGGGCGAAAGTAAAAAGATGCGCCTTGGGGAAGAACAGCGCATTTGCAAGGAGGCCCAGAAGCGAAATCAAATAAAAGATCACCATAGTATCTTGTGCGGCGCCGGGCTCGAACCTTTGCAACTTGTGTCCAAGTTGCAAAGGTGCAAGCCCGGCGCCGCATCCTTAATCGTGCAGAAGCTGCAAAGGTGCAAGCCCGGCGCCATTAAAAGGCTCCTTTGGGATTGATGAGGAAGAGGATGGTTTTAAAGATGATGGCGCAATCGCTTAAGAGGGAGTGGTTGTCGACGTAGGCCTCGTCTGACCGGATGCGGTCTTCGAAGGTGAGAAGGTTTCTTCCGGAGGTTTGCCAGATGCCGGTGAGCCCGGGTTTTAGTGAGAGAATCTTACCGGCGCGCTCTTTCAACTGCTCTTCTACCTCCAGGAGGAGGTAGGGCCTTGGGCCAACTAGGCTCATCTCTCCTTTGAAGACATTCCACAATTGGGGGAGTTCGTCGAGCGAGTATTTGCGCAAAAAACGGCCAAAAGGAAAGACGCGAGGATCTTTTTTGAGTTTACGGTATTTTTTCCACTCCTCTTGCAGATCGGGACGAGAATTGAGAAGGTTTTCAATGCGGTCATCGGAGCCGCTATACATGGTTCGAAATTTCCAACAGGTGAAGAGTCTCTTTCCTTGTCCGTAGCGTACGCTTCCGTAAAAAAGAGGCCCGCGCACAGAGAGTTTCAAAGAGAGGGCAATCAAAATAAGCAAAGGGGTGGCAATGAGAAGGAAGAGAAGGCTAAAGAGACAATCGAAGAGCCGCTTGGTCATACGCTATGCATGGCCTCCTGGAGGAAGGGGGTGGAAAAAGGGAGCTTTGAGAGGGCTCTAAAGGCATCAGAGCGCTTTTGGATGAGCTCTTCTTTTGAACTCTCTCCATCTTGATCTTCGAGATCGTCTTGCAGTTGAAAAAAAACGCCAAAAGAGAGTCCGGCAGAGCGCAGAAGAGCGCGTGCGGGCTCGGGAAGCTCCGCAAGGATGCTGCCGCATTCTAAGCTGGCGGAAAAGAGCGCTCCTGTCTTTTTCCGGTTGATCCACTCTTTGAGAGGAGGGTCAAGAGATTTTCCCTGAGAGAGAATGTCGACGGTTTGCCCTCCGATCATTCCCTCGCCGCCGGATCTCTCGGCCAGGAGGAGGATCAGCTCGACGCGCTTTTCAGGGACGAGATGGGGCGTTTTTGCAGTCGTTTCAAAAGCAAGCGTTAAAAAAAAATCTCCCGTAAGGAGGGCGAGCGCCTCTCCGAAGGCGTGGTGAAGGGCAGGTTTTCCGCGTCGGTGCGAGGCGTTGTCCATGCAGGGAAGATCGTCATGGATGAGAGAGTAGGTGTGGATAAGTTCTAAGCTGCAGGCAACGGGCAGTGCCTGTTCCAGGGGAATGTCCAGATCTTTTGCGAGAGCAAGAAGAAGTAAGGGACGGAGCCGTTTGCCTCCGCCAAGAAGCGCATACCGCGCCGCCTCTCCAAGAGGAGCATGGGGCTCAGGCGAGCTCTTCAAGAGGCCATCTAAGGCCTCATTGACCTCCTTAGTCAGGAATGCCAATGCCATGGTAAGCAAATCCTCGCTGTTTCATCTCCTCAGGATCATATTGGTTGCGGCCGTCAAAGAGGGCCTTTTCGAGGAGATCCTTTCCTATTTTATCGAAGTCGACACTGCGAAATTGCTGCCATTCCGTCACTAAGGCGATGCCGTGAGCTCCACGTGCTGCGTCATACTCATCCTTACACCAGGTGAGCAAGGAGTTCTCGGGAAGAGCGGCGCGGGCCGTGTGCATAGCGTGAGGGTCAAAGAGGCGAAGGCGCGCTCCTTGGGCAAGGAGATCCTGGATCAGTTCTAAAGAAGGAGCTTCTCGCATGTCATCCGTCTCCGGCTTGAACGAAAGCCCCCAGATGGCAAGCGTCTTTCCTTCTACTCCCCCTCGCGAAGAGAAAAAGCGATGAATTTTTTGCATTAAAACTCTTTTTTGCCTCGCATTGACAGCTAAGGTTGCCGTCAAAATCGGCATCTCATAGCCTGCCTCGTCTCCCATCATCTTTAGGGAGCGCAGATCTTTGGGAAAACAGGATCCTCCAAAGCCGACTCCTGCCTGCAAGAACTGAGATCCGATCCGGCTGTCGGACCCGACTCCGCGGCGCACTTCATGGATGTTCGCCCCTAACTTTTCACACAGAAGAGCGAGTTCGTTCATGAACGAGATGCGCAAGGCGAGCATGGCATTTGAAGCGTATTTTGCCATCTCTGCAGAGGGCCTGTCCAGAATCAAGACGCGATCGGCAGGAAGCGAAAAGGGAGCGTATAGCTCCTTCATCAGATGAGCGGCGCGTTCGCTCTTTGTTCCGATTAAAATCCGGTCGGGGTTGAAGCAGTCATGAACGGCGCTTCCCTCTTTTAAGAACTCGGGGCTGGAGACCACATCAAAGGCGCACGGCGCCGAGAGCTTTTCTTTGATTCTTCTCTCGGCCCTCTCGCCCCATCCGATGGGGACAGTCGATTTGTTGACGATGAGGCGGTAGCCGTCAAGAAGGGGAGCGATCGCATCGACGGCGCTCGTCAGCGGATCAAGATTACAGCTTCCATCCGGTCTAGAGGGGGTGGGAAGCGCTAACAAGAGAATCTCGCTCTTTGCCACACCCTTTTTGTAATCTGTGGTAAAGTGCAGGCGGCCGGCTTGCAGGTTGCGTTTTACGAGCTCATCGAGTCCGGGCTCAAAGAAGGGCGTCTCTTTTTTTAAAAGCCTCTCAATCTTCTCGTTGTCGATGTCCAGGCAGATCACCTCATGGCCTCTTTCGGCAAAGCAGGCCCCCGTGACCAGACCAACATAGCCGGTTCCCACGATAAGCAGCTTCATCTAAAAACCCTCTTTTGTGAGTTGGCCATCTTGCAGATGGTAGACCCTGTTGCAGCGGGCGGCAAGTTCTTGATCATGAGTGACAACAATTAACGTCTTGTCTCTTTTAGAGGCAGCTGAGAGGAGGAGGTCGTTGATTTGCTGCGAGTGGGATTGGTCGAGATTGCCTGTCGGCTCATCGGCAAGGATGAGGTCGGGGTCGTTCATGAAGGCCCTTGCGAGGGCCGTGCGCTGTTTTTCTCCTCCGGAGAGCAGTTTCGCCGGGAAATCGGCGCGTTCTTTCAGCCCCACTTCATCAAGAAGAAGAAGCGCCCTTTGATAGGCAGAGCTTTTCTGATGGGTGGCTTGTCGAGCAATTTTGGCGGGCATCAGGACGTTGCCTAGGACCGATGTCTCCTCGAAGAGGTGAAAGGCCTGAAAGATAAAGCCGATATGTTCTCGGCGGAGTTGGCAAGCGCTCGAAGGGCTGACGCTCTTGCCTAAGATGCAAATCCTGCCGCTTGTGGGCCTCTCCAGCGTCCCCAGGATGTGCAACAGTGTGCTTTTTCCAATTCCGGACTTGCCGACAATAGCGATCGACTCGCCTTTTCTGGCAGTCAGGGAGACGCCCTTCAGAATAGAGAGCGCGACGGGGGAGTAAAACTCCTTGACGATCTCATCGGCTTGCAAGACGAAACTCTGTGCGGTCGCATCTTCCATCTTAAGGCTCCCGAAGAATGGCAGAGGGTTGCATCCTGCACGCCTTTATCGCCGGGATGAGGCCGGCTATGAAAGCGAGCAGAGGGGTGATAATCAGAATAAATTGGGCGGCTCCCAAGCTGAGAGCATGGGGCAAAGAGGCGCCATAAAAGAGGGGGTTAAAGGCGTCGCGTCCCTGCAAGAAGCTTAAAAAAGAGACCACCTTTCCGATGTTGTGCAAGGTCAAAAGCGCAGCTCCGGTGCCAATCAAACTGCTGACAAGGCCCATCAGAGCGCCCAAAAGTCCAAAGATCGTTGCGATACTGAAAGGGGAAGCTCCCATCGCCAAAGAGATTCCGATCTCTTTTTTCTTGTCGGTCACAAGCAAGACGAGAAGGGAGATAATATTGGAGCAGCCGACGGCTAGGATCATGATGCCGATCAATGAGAAGAGATAGCGGTCGCTTTGAAACTGCTGCAGAAGGTCTTTGGCAAAGTCGTACTCTAAGAAAGTCGTTACTTTCCAGTAGGGGGCAATGCCCGCCCGGGTAAAGTCGCTCACAATCTCATCGCGGATTTGAGGCGCTTCTTTAAGATGTGGAAACCAGACCTGGATCCCGTTTGCAGACGTTCTGTCCAGCGGCGCAAAGTGTGAAGCCGAGCTGATTGTGCGCAAGACATCGTGCGAGACCAACGCACACCGGTTGCCGATGGCAAGGATCCCCGGATCGTAAAAACCCGCAACAAAAAAGGGGAGGCGCTGCTCCTGAACGCTGCTGGCGGTGCGGGCTCCGAAAGAAAAACTGCCCTGGTCTCCCACCTTCACTCCTGAGTCTTGATAGCTTTTGGGAAGCAAGATCCCCTGCCGCCCCATCGCATCCCCCGGGAGGTAAAGGACGTCTTTTCCCTTCTGTTTTATGAAAAAGACCCAGGGAGGAAGGGTGGTTGGCATCTCTTCAAAATGGCGCTTTACTTCGACATGGCTGATCTCGAGCTCGTCCCAGCCCAGCTCTTTTTCTGCCGCAACTGTGAATTTTAAGTCGGAAAGAGCACGGGCCGTTTGGAGAGCGGAGGGGAGAAGATGCACCGAGGCTGCGCTCTTTGAGAACAAGGGCTTCATTTCACAGCTCTTCAGATGGCATGCTAGAGGAGCAATTCCTTTTGGGAAATCGCCGGACCGTTCAGCAAGGTAAAAGAGATGAGCGAGGTCGGCGGATGTCGGAGGCTCCACGAGCTTTTCAAGAAAGGGATTTTCTCCTGCAACCGTTGCCAGATAGGAGACCTGCGTCAAGACGCTGCTTTGAAAAGCGCCCGGGAGCGGCCGCTTGCCGGAAGAAGAGTTCAAGATTTCCAGGCGCATCATTGCAGCGGAAATCTCATAATCCTGAAACGAGAGATCGGGATGCCTCTCTTTGATCCGGTTAAGGACCGCATACGCCTCCTTCACGGGATCCTTCAACGTTCCGCTCCCATCTTTGTCGGGCGAAGGGATGCCGGCGGGAATTTCCCAGTCTTCCTCGGGAGAATAGGGGTCGCTGACAGTGGAGCGGAGCTTTTCTCCAATCGTCTTCGAGGTGTATTGAGACGCTGAGGCAAAACTGTCAATCTGATAGTAATAAGAGTGGAAGTAGGCGGGCGTGGGTGAGATCCTCAGAGGTCCGTTTAGAGAGGTGAGGTTGCTCAGCCAGCTCTTTTCGATGCCTTCGGTGATCGACAAAAAGAGAAGCAGAAGCCAAACAACCAGCGAGATAACCCCGACGGACATCAGGGCAATCAAAGAGACGGAAAGCTGTTTCTTTTTGGGAATGAGATACTTGCGTGCGATCTCCAGCTCAAAAGGAACCATTTAACTCTATTTTGCCTCTTTGAAAATCACCCTGCGTTTTAAGAGCTTATCGTATTTTTTAAGCTCGAGTCTTTCCGTTGTGTTGTGCTTGTTTTTTATTGTCCAGTAACACGAGGTGCTCTCCTGGCTTTTCAGTTTGATCTTCTCGCGAGCGCCCTTCTTAGCCATACTTTCTCTCCTTAAAAAACATCGTTTTTACGCATTATACCAACTCCATGACAATCCGTCACTTCCTGAAATCATCCTTTTGTCTGAAGGGCATGCGCGTTAAAGGCTCCAGGCTTAACGGGCTTGGCCCTTCTCTTTGGAAGACGGCGTAGCCAAGTCCTGCGATCATGGCGCCGTTGTCTACACTCAGGCCCTTTGGGGGGAAAAAGAGGGGAAGGGGAGCTATGCTCCGGGTGAGAAGCTCGCGCAGGCGCAGATTGCTGCTCACTCCCCCGCCGACATAGAGGGCCCTGCACTGAAAGTGCCGCGCGGCGCGGCACGCTTTCTCTACAATCCCGCTCAGGGCGCTCTCTTGAAAGCCGGCGGCTACATGGGCCTTCTCATCTTCGGAGATCAGAAGAGGGGAGTCTTTGTTGCTGTTGGGCCCTTTGACTGCGTAGAGGACGCCCGTCTTCATGCCGCTGAAAGAGAGATCCCACGGGCGGCCCTTCACTCTTCCGATTTTGAAAGGGTAGCGTTTGGGATCGCCTCTTTGGGCTAGCGCCTCGATGGCGGGTCCTCCCGGGTAGGGAAGGCCCAGCAAAGATCCGACTTTGTCGAAAGCCTCTCCCACGGCGTCATCGACCGTTGTGCCGATGAGCTCATAACAGCCGATCTCCGTGATTTTTAACAAAAGGGAGTGTCCTCCGGAAAGGACGAGGCCGAGCGCGGGAAAAAGAGGTTTTTCTTGCTCCATCAGGGCTGCATAGAGATGGGCTTCGACATGGTTCACCCCTATAAAGGGCCTCTTCCAGCCTAAAGAGAGGGCTTTGGCCGTGTTGAGGCCGATCAGGAGGGGGCCGATCAGGCCGGGACCGCGCGCGACTGCGATCAAATCGATCCGCGAGGGCTTCATCTCTGCCAGCATTAGGGTTTCGCTTAAGACCGGAAGGATCAGGTCGAGATGGCGCCGGGCGGCCAGCTCGGGGTAGACCCCGCCATAGAGGCGGTGGAGGTCGGCTTGCGAGGAGACGACATGGGAGAGAATCTCTCTTCCCCCTTTTACGATACTGCAAGCGGTCTCATCGCATGTGGTTTCAATTCCTAAGACATACATGGAAAAAAAGAATACAACAGAGGAAATTTATCCTCTCTTTTTATTTTCTCTTCCTGTAAAATTGGATGCTTTTTTGATTAATTTTACAAATGTTCGAGATTCATGGTTATTAAGGTTGTTAATTCTTCTTTGAGTCCCACGACCTCTCTTGAGGGGGTCTCTCGCTATTTTCGCCCGATTTCCTCCTTGGAGGAGCAAGAGAACCGTCCGATGCGCCCCAAAAGCGGGCCGCTGACGCCTTTGCATGATGCTGTCATGGACTGCGATGAGGAAAAGGTGAAGCGCCTCATTCGCTCCAGGCCCGAGTGGCTTAATCGAGGAGATGTGCTGGGAAGGACTCCTCTCTTACACGCCTGTTATTGGGGCAGGAGCGAACGCATTCTTAAGCTGCTGCTGGACGGAGGCGCAAACCCCTTTGTCGTCGATGTGAGCGGCATTACGCCGCTCACGTTGGCGGCTGCAGTGGGGCATGAGCACTTATGCAAGCACCTGCACAAGCCAAAAGCCTATGAGATCTTTTTTTTGGATTATAAACTTCTCTCGCATCTTTTTGACATCTACGCGCTCGTTTCCTGGAAAGGGTTATTCTTTAGCCTAGAAGGGTTTTGGCATCCGCTCTTTGCAGCCCTTCTTTCCAAAGGGATCAAGGAGTACGTTGCATGCAATGCCGGCCTCTCCCTCATTTCCTCCCAGGAAGTGTCTCAAGAATTGCATGAGATTCTCTTTTTCATGAAGGATCCCGTTCTCAACCATTCCCTGTTTACAATGAGTCTTAAAGAAAGCTCCTTTTATGTCTTGCCTACCGGCTGGAAAGGACATCAGATCGTCCTTCTTTTTTGGCGCAGCTACCTCTTTCTGTGCGATCCCAGCGCTTTTGGTGGAGAAGAGACGGTGGTTCCCTGCAAAATCGATTGGAAGCTGTGCACTCAGGAACTCTTGGATGAGATGCAAGATCTTTGGACAAGAGCTGATAAAAAGAGCGGTGTGAACTTTTTTTTTCATCAGCTTCCCGATCTTCTCAAGGGAAAAGAGTGCGAACCCACACAAGAGGAACTCAACTTTTTTCGTGCTCTTAGAATCTATGCTCCCAAACCTATTGAGTCGGGAATTTGCTCCTTCGGATCGCAGCTGGTGGCTCTTTACGTAGCGGTAGCTGTGATGCAGCTTAAAAAAAGGCCGAAGGCCTCTTTCATCACGACCGTCTCCGGGGCTGCTCGAGAGATCGAGAAGCTCCACGCCTTCTTGCAGGCGCAATGTCTATTTGGCTTTTTGGGGCGCCATCTCAAAGATCCCGAGTTGAAATTGAGACCTGTGCAGACCGCTTTTCGGATCATCCGCCGGCGCATGCCTCTTTTGTTTCCTTTGCGCGTCTTGAGATTTCCGTTGGATCAAGGGATGATTTTAGGAGACGAGATGCTACGCCGACTCTCCTCTCTCATGCACAGGGTAGAGGGGTTTAAACATCGGCATTGGTCAAAAGAGAGGAGGCCTCTTGGTCTGCGATAAAGAGGGCGGGGCGGCTTGGCGTTCCCAGTTGTGCAATGGGGTAGGAGGGCTTTTTTTTATCTTTTTTAAAGAGATCGGAGAGCGCTTCTTTTTTTCTTTCCCCTAAAATTAAGACGACGGTCAAGGCGGCTTTCCGGATGCAGGGAAAGGTGAGCGACATGCGCCAGGTCTTAAGAGAGGGAATCCAGTTAGCGATCACAAGCCTCTTTCTCTCCTTTACTCCTAAGCTCCCATCGAAGAGAGAGGCCGTGTGGCCGTCCTCTCCCATTCCCAGCAGCACGAGGTCGAAGGCGCTCTCCGGGAGGAGCCGCGCTAAGAGCTCTTCATACTGCTTTGCTCCCTCTTCAATGTTTTCTTCTGCCTTCATCCTGTGAACCTGCGCCGGCGGAATGGGCAGATCTTGGAGGCCCGCCTTAAGGGCCATCCGGTAATTGCTTTTCTCTTGATCGGGGGGAACGCTTCTCTCATCGCTCCAAAAGAAGTGCACTTTGTCCCATGCCACACGCTCTTTATACGGGGAATGGAAGAGGCGTTCATAAAGAGATCTTGGAGTGGAGCCTCCGGAGAGCGCGACGAAAAAAGCTCCCTTAGCGGCGACGGCCTCTTGCGCCTTTTGGACAAAGAGGTCTGCGGTGTAAGCAATCGTCGTTAGACGATTCCCTGGGATGAAGAGTTTTTGCCGTTTGGACATAAGAGAGGCAGTTGAGAGATGTGTTCAAGAACATTTAAAAAGTGTGCGCTTGTTCCCTTGTGCAAGACCTCTTTGAGAAGAGAGCCTCCCGCCTCGCCTTTGGCAAAGATAAATTGAGAGGGGAGGTAGCACTGGTCGGGAGTGGTAATTTCCAGGGTAATTTGATGGGGAAAGTCCAGATGCCGGGTAAAGGTAAAAGAGGCGTGATCGGTTGTCGTCAAATGCATCGACGTGAGGGTGCCGGGAGAGAGGGATGTGCAGGAAGCGGAAGAGAGAGTGATGATGACGGGAGTTGAGTTGTTCGTGTAAAAAAATGAGAGGTCTTTTCGATCGTTTGTGAGATGCTCAAAGCGCCAGTTTAAGCGGGATGCGAGCCAGGCCATCAGGTAGATTGCCTGAACCCGGGTGTGGCAGAGATGAGGAGAGGGAATCATATTGTAGGTAAGATGGATTTCTTTGCTCTTTTCGAGCGCTCTGAGTTGATCTTGAGGTGAAAAGGTAGAGGCGAGAAGGTCGCGCCAGCTTTCCATGCGGGCCCAGTTCAGATCGGCGATGGCGCATCCCGCCTGTTTGTAGTGATTGAGGGCGGATCTAGCAAAGGCGGGGAGATCTTCAGCCGCTTCTGAGTCGAAGATGATCCGCTGGGCGAGTCTTTCCAGCTCTTTCGAAAGGCTGTTTTCTTTGATGTCCAGCATCCAGAGAAGATAGACGGGAAGGTCCGAGATAAGATGGGGGAGGATGAGCAACGGGGCGATCTGTTGGGCGCTTTCTCCTAAAATGATTTCGATGGAGTCGCATGCCATCCCCTGGGGATGGCCGGGGTGCGGCTCTTGAGAGACGGTTGTCTGAAAGTAGTCGGGTTTTTGGTTTGGATCAACGAGGACAAAGAGAAGGCGAGAGGGGAATTTTTGAATGATCTTATTAGCTAATGAGCGGATGTAGTCTCCCCGTTCTCCTTTTTTGGAGTAGATGATTAGATTAAAAAGACCGCCGGTCTGCATCTAAAGGAGCCTCCACTGATGTCCATCCGTTGCCATTAACCGGTCGGCTGCTTTTGGCCCCCATGTTCCTGCTGCGTAGTTTGGAAAGGGCTCCGGGGTTTCCTGTTGCCACCTGAGCAAAAGGGGCGTGAATAGCTTCCAGGAGGCCATGACCTCGTCTTCTCGTGCAAAGAGGGTGCGGTCTCCCAAAATGGCGTCGCAGATAAGTCTTTCGTAGGCCTCAGGGGCGCTCATGCCGAAATAGGAGCTGTAGCGAAAGTCCATTTTGACCGGCTGGATAGGGCTGGAAGGGCCGGGGACTTTGCAATTGGTCTTCAAAGAGATGCCTTCATCTGGCTGAATCCTCAAAGCGAGCACATTGGGATCCTGATGCATTTGAGGGGTTTTGAAGAGAACTTCCGGCGGCGACTTGAAGACGACGGCGATCTCGGTGGCTTTTTTTGGGAGTCTTTTTCCTGCACGGAGATAAAAAGGGACCCTATCCCAGCGCGGGTTGTCAATAAAGAGGCGCAGGGCGACGAAGGTCTCAATCAGGGAGTCAGGAGAGACGTTTTCTTCTTCGCGGTAGCCTGGTGCAGCCCTGCCTCCGCTGTAACCCGGTCCATATTGTCCGCGGACAGCGGTCTGTTGGAAGAGATTTGCAGGGCAGAAGTGCAGCGCTTCTAAAATCTTGACCTTTTCGTTGTGGATGGCATCTGAGGAAAGATCAACCGGCGGGTCCATGGCAATCAGGGCGAGCAGCTGCATCATGTGGTTTTGAAGGATGTCGCGGCAGAGCCCCTCCTCTTCATAAAAGCGTCCCCGCGTTCCTACTCCCATGTCTTCTGCCACGGTGATTTGAACATGGTCGATATAGCGCTTGTTCCAGAGGTGTTCAAAGATGGTATTGGCAAATCGGAAGACGAGGATATTTTGCACCGTCTCTTTGCCCAGATAGTGGTCGATCCGGAAGATCTGATTTTCCACAAGAAATTTTCTGAGCTCTTGCTGCAGTGCTAAAGCCGAGGCCAAGTCATGGCCAAAGGGCTTTTCAATGATGACGCGCGAGAAGCGATGTTTGATCTTGGCTTCATCGTAAAGAAGCTGATGTTGATGGAGCTTTTTGCAAATCAGAGAAAAAAAGGCCGGCTGCGTCGAGAGGTAAAAGAGCCGATTTCCCCGAGTTCCCAGTTTTGCGTCGAGTTCATTGAGCAGGCGCTTTAGGCTTTCATAGCCCGCATCGTCGTGAAATTCCGCCCGGTGATAGAAGATCTGTTCTTTAAAAGTATTCCAGACCTCTTCTTCTAGGGGTCCTGAACGGGAAAAGGCAGTGATCTTCTCCTTCATTTCACAGCGGAACTGCTCTGAGTTCTTATCGCGGCGCGCAAAGGCGACAGAGGCAAACTGGGCGGGGAGCTGCCCTTCGCGCACCAGGTTGTAGAGGGCGGGCATGATCTTACGCGCCGTCAGATCGCCCGTCGCTCCAAAAATGATCAGGATACAAGGACTGGTGATCCGGCTGGAAATGCCCGGCTCTTGCAAGGGATGAGAGGCTGTCATGCCTCTTTGTATATCACTTTTTGATCTCTCCATGCAATAGGAGGCGATATTCATTTGCGTATAAAAAGGCAGGAGAGTCGAGCTTATCTCGACTTTGCAACTTTTTGGACACGACGGAACTTTTGTGATGTTTGTTAAACTCACCCATCATTCTCCACTCACTCCTTTCATTCTGTAATCTTTAGGCGAAAGCGAGGGAAAAGACTGATTGCGTATAAAGGATAATTAACAAGCTTTCCATCAAGAGTAAAATTTCTTAAGGAGGCTCTAGACAATACTAAAGGAGCGTTTTCTTCTTTTGAAAATTTCTCATCATATACTGTAAGACTTTTCTTTTTTTTAGAGAAACCGGCCTTTACCTCAAGAGGGAAAATATGATGTTCTGTGGAAATTACAAAATCTACTTCTGCAATCCCCTCACTTGTCCAATAATAGAGTTCATCAAAATGCTTATCATGAAGCTCTATTGCTACAAAATTTTCAGCTAAAGCCCCTTTGAATTCCTGAAAAAGTTGATCGCCTTCTAAAATAATTCTAGGATCCAGTTTACTCATTGTCCCAAGCAAGCCTACATCCAGTAAAAACACCTTAAATGCTTGCTTATCCGCATAAGCATCTAAGGGTAGCTTGGGAGTCGAAATATGATTAGCCTTGATGATGAGTCCTGCACTCTTTAGCCACTGTAAGGATGTTTCAAATTCCCTAGCCCTAGCGCTTTTGCGAATTGCCGAAAAAATGAACTTTTTATTCTCTTTAGCCAATTGACTAGGGACAGAATCCCAGATAGCCATAATTTTCATTACCTCATCTTTTGGCGCATGTTTTGCAAAATCTAATATATAGGCGTCCAGAATTTCTTTTTGTACCACTCTGACTTGCTCAAGATTTTCTGTTTTCAAATAGGTAGCAACAGCTTCCGGCATACCCCCTATAATAAAGTAATATTTTAGAAGGGAGATTAATTTGTTATGAAATATCTCCGAGATCGGTTTTGGATGATCCATTTCTTCGAGCATTACAGCTAACTCCGGCTCGCCGATTGCAGTCAAAAATTCAAAAAAATTCAATGGGGCAAGATCGAGAAAGTTCACTTTACCAACAGGAAATCCCTTCGTCAACTTTACTCCAAGTAAAGAACCGGCTGTAGCCAAATGATACTCATTCTTTTTTTCACAAAAATATTTCAGGCAAGCTAAAGCTTGAGGACATTCCTGAATCTCGTCTAATACGATTAGTGTAGAACCAGGATGAATCTTTTTTTTGAAATAGATGTTGAGTTCCTTGATAATTCTGTCGGGATCTAAATCTTCATTAAAAAAACTTGCGAAGTGAGGGGTTTCATCAAAATTGATATAGACATGATCCTCATATTCTCGCTTTGCAAATTCGGTCAAAATATAAGTTTTGCCTACTTGGCGAGCTCCCCTTAATACCAATGGTTTACGTAAATTTGAGCCTTTCCATTGAAGTAACTTTTGATAAAACTCTCTTTCCATAAGCCTATGTTGCCGTTTTATCCATTATTATTCCATAATATGTTCAAAAAACGTGATATTTTCGCAAAAATATGTCAATTTTTTTGTCATTTTTCACAAAAAATGGACGAAGCGTGAGAAAAGCGAGTAATACACTCCCATGTTATATGGAAGCTTTAACCCATCCTTCGAAATTAATTACAACCTGAAAGCCGCCTCCTCGAAATCCGGCTGTCAAAAAACGTACAAAGTCGAGCTTATCTGTACTTTTGCGCGTCGAGATAGTTTTGCAAGATGACGGCTGCCGCCACTTTATCTGAAAGCTGCGCTCTCTTTTTGCGGCAGATGTTAGCCTCTTTAAGGGTGCGCTCCGCCTGTGCGGTGGTGAGCCGCTCATCCCAGAGGATGACGGGAAGAGAGAAGTGCTCTTGGAGATGGGCGGCAAATTGCCGTGCAAGAGTGGAGAGTTCGCTCTCTTGTCCCGAAGGATGGAGCGGAAGGCCTAAGACAATGGCTTTCAAAGGCGTCCCTGCAAGCTTCTCTTTGAGAAGAAGGACGCTCTCCTTTAAAGAGCGGCGGCACTCCAACACAAGCCAGGGGGTAGCAAGCGTATGCGTGGGATCGGAGAGGGCGGCGCCGATGCGTTTTTTTCCAAAATCGAGAGCAAGGATCCTTAGGGACATAGAGAGGCTTTCTCTTTGCATTTGAGAGCGGCGTCAATGAAGTCCAAAAAGAGCGGGTGGGGAGCGGTCGGCTTGGATTTGAACTCGGGGTGGAACTGCACGCCGACCATCCAGGGATGATGGGCGAGCTCGGCGATTTCACATAGAGCTCCTCCGTCCAAGGTTCCGGAGATCTTAAGGCCCCGACTTTCAAACGCCTCTTTGTAGCAATTGTTAAACTCGTAGCGGTGGCGGTGCCTCTCGGAAATGGTTAAGGTTTTGTACGCTTCTGCGGCGATCGACCCTTCCTGTAGCAGGCACGGGTAAGCCCCCAGGCGCATGCTTCCTCCCATCTCGTCCACTCCTTGCTGCTCCGAAAGAAGAGAGATGACAGGATCGGGCGTGCGGGAGTCCATCTCTGTGGAATTCGCGCGGCTGAGGCCGAGGACATGGCGGGCAAAATCGACGCACATCACTTGCATGCCGAGACAGAGGCCGAAATAGGGAATAGACTTTTCCCTGCAATATTTTGCCGTGAGGATCATGCCTTGCCATCCTCTACTTCCAAATCCTCCGGGGACGAGGCAGGCATCGCACCCTTCGAGAATCCGATCGATCGGCTCCTTGTCGAGGATTTCGGACTCAAAGCGGCGGATCACGAGCTTTGCATCCCTGGCAACGGCTGCGTGCTCAAGCGCCTCAAAGACCGACTTGTAGGCGTCTTGATGTTGCATGTATTTTCCCACAATTCCAATCACGACTTGATGTTTGGGATTGAGCATCCGCGAGAGCATCTCTTTCCATGAAGAGAGATCTACCTTTTTTTGCGGAAGATTTAGGAAAGAAGAGATTTTGTCGTCCAGCCCTTGATCCTTTAACGTCAGAGGCACTTCGTAGATGCTGTGAGCGACGTCGACCTCGTCAATGACAGCCTCTTTCTCGACGCTGCAAAAAAGCGAGAGCTTCTCTTTTATCTCTTCGGACAGGGGCTCTTCACAGCGGCAGATGAGGATATCGGGCATGATCCCGATTTCGCGCAGGATCTGCACCGAATGCTGGGAAGGTTTTGTCTTGACCTCTCCGGCCGCTTTGAGAAAAGGGACGTAGGTTAGATGGATGTTGATGCATTTTCCGCGGTGATCGTGGCGGAATTGTCGAATCGCCTCCAAGAAAGGCTGAGATTCGATATCGCCGACCGTTCCTCCGATTTCGACCAAGACGACATCCGTCTTTTCCTGTGCATAGGTGCAGTCGATGATCCGTCTCTTGATCTCTTCGGTAACATGCGGGATGACCTGCACCGTCTGTCCGAGATAGTCTCCGCGCCGCTCTCCTTTGATGACCGTTTCATAGATTTGACCGGAGGTTGCATTGGAAGAGCGGGTTAAAGAGGCGTTTGTAAAGCGGAAGTAGTGGCCGAGGTCAAGATCGGTCTCGGCGCCGTCGTCGGTGACGTAGACCTCTCCGTGCTGGAAGGGGTTCATTGTTCCGGGATCGACGTTTAAGTAAGGGTCGAGCTTGAGCATGGCGACTTTGAGGCCGCGAGTTTCTAAAAGAAGAGCAATCGATGCCGAGGTGATCCCTTTTCCTAAGGAGGAGACCACGCCGCCTGTAATAAATATATATTTTGGTTCCATGCTAGCGTCATTATATCAATAGATCTCTACCATCTCCAGTGAAAAAAAAATATTAGCTCAAGACGGATTGCGGGAGAGGCCCATCGCAGTTTTCAGAGCTTGGACCGTCGTTTTTTCATCGATTTCACAAGAGGAGAACTGTTCATAGATCTGTTTGATTGCAGAATAAGAAGAGAGTTGAAAGAGTTTGCCGGCAATCAATCCGATTAAAATTTCTTGATAGGGGTAGTGTGTTTTAATCAGAGCGCTGAAGGTGCGCATCTGAGCCTGGGTTTCAGGATGGCGAAGGAGTCTTCCCAATTTAGCGCCCGCGTGCAAATAGTCATCTCCTGGAGCCAGGGGATTCCAGTTGATCAGGGCTGAGAGGTAGGCAACCAGATGGTTAGAATCGCCGGAGAAGGTCTCGGCGGCAAGATCGTGAAGCGATCGGAAAAAGGACTCTTTATGCGAACGGATTTGGTAAAAAGGGAGAAGGCCTTCCGAGAGCGCCTCGGAGAGAGACATGTCCCCCGTGCACCCCACGACATTTTCGCTTAAAGCGGTTAAAAGACGGGCATCGTGATGGGAAATAGGGAAGGGGTTGATGAGTCGGATCTTTCTGCCTTCTTTTTCAAAAGGGATGGAAGTCGTTATCCATCCGGGTCTTTGAGGGTCTTTATTGATGCACTGCAGTTCTTGCACGTCTTTTGTTTTTAAAAACTCCAATAAATAAGAATTTATTTGGATCTCTTCAGAGTCGAAAGGGCCGACGAGATCGATCCATTCTTTCCCGCTCTCTTCGAAGAGCGCTAAAGTGGCAGTGATGAAGGCCAGCATATGCCTCTCATCCGTTTTCTCTTTCTCCTGTTTGGGAAGATAGCCGTAGCAAAAGTGATGTGAGTTCTTTTTGGCCCCGTCCAAAAGAAATCTTTTAAGTCCCTTGTTTTCTAAATACTCAAATCCTCTTTCTCCTGTGAAGGGTGAGAGTGCAATTCCGTGACTGTAGAGGCCGACTCCCATGCTTTTACCCAAGGGAGACATGTCGTCGTACTCTTCCATGAGAATGACTTTTTTCATCAGCCCTTTGGAATTAGAGACCAGAAGACTTTTTTGTCCGGTCAGATCGCCGAAAAAAGGGACGGGAGTCTCTAGGATGACATCGGATTCTCTTAGGTGCTGTAAGGCGCGATAGAAGGCCGGTGAGACCGGTTCTTTCCTATCATCATAAAAGAGAAATGTCTCACAGCCATTTGGGAAGGATAAACTCTCTTGATTTTTATGTTTTATCGAGAGCTGGACGACGAATTGCACGTTCCAGTGGGGGAGGGCTTGGGCAATGATGTTGACGGCTGTCATCCCGTGATACCAGTCGCCCAGCCCATCTGATAATACATAGGTCAGCACAGAAATCGTTCGCTTTTGGGACAAAAGAGCGCTTTGATGAGAAAAACCGGTTGTGATTTCTTCAAAAACCCACTGAAGCGAGCCGCCATGACCCTCTTCCGGCCAACGGCGATTCAAGAGGCGATTGATTCTAAAGGAATAAGCTGGAGAGAGTTGGGAGACGGCGTCATCGAAATGAATGCTCATAATTTTATAAGTGATTACAATAATAGCAATTATACTTCAGATTTAATTAATTGTAACATGTTATTACAAAGACCATTATGCATTAGTAATAAATTTTTAAACACGTCCTGCCAGCTTGTTGCACATGCGTTACGCCAAAACGTGATTTGAGTTATACCGAAATGACTTCAAAATTTGGTTTTGGGGCTCAGCGAAAGCTTCCTCAAATCAACGATCGTAAAGTGGTCTGTATTAATGCAATACAGACCACTTTACGATCGTTGATTTCAGGGGCTTTGGCGCGCCCCAAAACCAAATTTTGGAGTCATTTCGGTATAGAATCTGCTATCCAAAAAGGTGCACAGTCGAGTTAAAATGAATCTCTCTTCCCGGGATTCCAAGGGGCAAGAGAGGATTTTTTTTGTAAGTGCTTATGACTGTGTCGCTTTTTGATCTTTTTTCCGTTGGTATCGGGCCATCCAGCTCCCATACGGTGGGCCCGATGCGCGCTGCGCGCCGTTTTAGCTTGAAGCTAAAAGAAAGGAGACAGCTGAAGCTATCGGCCTCGGTGACGATTGATCTCTTTGGCTCTTTAGCGATGACGGGGATTGGACACGGGATCGATAAGGCGCTTCTTCTGGGGCTTGAGGGCCACACGCCCGAAGGGGTTGACCCCGCCTCTATTCCCGGGATGCTATCCTACATTGCCCATACCGGTGTCTTGAATCTCTTGGGATGCCATCCGATCTCCTTTAGTTCCGATGAACACCTCATCTTTAATAAGGGCAAAAGGCTTCCCTTCCATTCCAATGCCATGCGTTTTGTAGCAAGGGATTTTCAAAAAAATGAGCTTCTTTCGCAGATCTATTACTCGACGGGGGGCGGTTTTATCGTCGAACACGAAAAGATACACGATCCCGCGTTGGCGGAAGCGGGAAAGGCCGTTCCTTTTCCCTTTGAGACCGCGGCCGAACTCTTAGAGCATTGCAGAAGGGAGAAAAGAGCTCTCTTTGAAATCATCTTGGAAAATGAGAAGAGCTGGCGGAGCGAAGAGGGCGTCAAGGAGGGGATCTACAATTTGTGGAAGGTGATGCAGGGGTGTGTGAAACGGGGGCTTCATCAAACAGGCGTTCTGCCGGGAGGGCTGAGAGTCGAGCGGCGTGCCGCCAAGATCTATCGCGAGCTTTTAAAGTGCCCTGATCCAAAAGAGGATCCCGCTCTTCTTTTTGATTGGGTCTCTCTCTTTGCGCTGGCAGTGAATGAAGAGAATGCCGCAGGGGGACGCGTTGTCACAGCCCCCACCAACGGAGCGGCAGGCGTCATTCCCTCCGTATTGCACTACTATCACAGGTTTACTCCAAACCCGTCCAATGAGGGGATTGTAAAATTCTTTCTGACTGCAGCCGCTATCGGCATGTTGTACAAGGCGAGAGCTTCGATCTCCGCTGCCGAGATGGGCTGCCAGGGAGAGATTGGCGTTGCCTGTTCGATGGCGGCGGGCGGTCTGACGGCTGCCTTGGAAGGAAGTAATGCAGAGATAGAAAATGCCGCAGAGATCGGCATGGAGCACAATTTGGGATTGACCTGCGATCCCGTCAACGGCCTTGTCCAAATTCCCTGCATCGAACGCAATACGATGGGGGCGGTTAAGGCGATCAACGCCTCCCGTCTTGCCTTAAGGGGCGAGGGGAACCATCGTGTGAGCTTGGACCAGGTGATCCAGGCAATGCGTCACACGGGAGAAGACATGAAGAGCGCCTACAAGGAAACCTCCGAAGGGGGGCTTGCCCTTTTTGTTCCCTTAAACCTGCCTGAGTGTTAGCCTTGGATTTAAAAAGATGAAAGCGATAGAGAGCACTCCTCTTTTAGCTGACCAGCTGGCAAAGGAACAAAGAGGTCCTGCGCCAAGCCAAAGCCTTCACGTGAATGCTCTTCCACCTGAGCTTTTGATCAAGATCTTTCGCTTAGTCGAAAATCCCGCTGCTCTTTCTCTTGTGTGCAGAAAGTGGGAACAGATCATTCGGGCTCATCCCGTTATCTACCGGGATGCCATCGTCGCTATACACCGCACATTCCATGCTCCCTGTCCCGATCTTTCCGGCAAAACGACCTTAGAACTTCAAGCTATGGTAAGGACGCTGTTTACGCCCTTAGTGAAAGAACTCAAGAGATCCTGGAGAGGGAAAAGAGCTATTTCCGAAGCGGCCCGGCTCTCCTTGACTTTGCCGGAGTTCTCACTTTCATTGGAAGAGAGATGTGAAAGAATCCGTAACCTGGGCGTCGTTTTTCAGCGTCGAAGAGAGAGCATAGATAACCGCTATAGAAATATATGCCATGAGCCCAGGTGTGACTTTCGCCTCTTATTTATCAATATTTTTTTTTGGTTTGTGATCTTTGGAAGCTATGATGGTTTGATTAGAGGGAGCAGTAAAGAGGAGATTATATTTGATGTGATTAAGGCTTTTATTTTGGGTTTCATGACTTATCCTGCGTTAGAGCTTCTCGTTTGTCTCAGAAAGTCTTTGTGTTACTTCAGCTCTCTTGCTGCGCATGACATACGCACTCTTTATGAGGAATGCGACGAGCCGCCCTCGCCTGCGTAAGGAAAGAGTTGCCGCTTGCAAAAATCCAAACGATTCATAAACAATGCAGAAAGAAGCGAAAGTTAGGTTTTGTCATGGATGAAAATATCAGCCCTCTTCATAAGCGCCGTTTAGAGTATCGGCCCGCCGTTCCCAATATCTTCCGCAATGTGCACCGGATGGCGTTTGAAAAAGGGGAGGCGGCTCTTCCTTTACGGGATACGGAAGAGATACATCAGGCGTTTCCCAAAACCTGTGGCCAGCCGATCCTTTTAGCAAAGGACGGACCGCTCCGCACTCCTCAACCGGTCTCTGTCGGCGTGGTCTTTTCCGGGGGCCAGGCGGCCGGCGGGCACAATGTGATCGGAGGGCTTTTCGACACCTTAAAGTCCCTCCATCCCGCAAATAGAGTGATCGGTTTCGTAGGGGGGCCAAACGGCATTTTGGAAGCAAAGCACATCGAGATTCACGAAGAGATGTTGCGCCCCTTCCGCAACCAGGGAGGCTTTGACTTGATTGGCTCCGGCAGGACGAAGATCGAGAGTGCCGAGCAGCTCCATGCGGCTGCCGGAACGATGAAGCAGCTTGATCTGATGGGCCTTGTCGTCATTGGAGGGGATGATTCCAATACCAATGCCGCCGTCATGGCGGAGTACTTTTTAAACAACGGTTGCAAGACAAAAGTGATCGGCGTTCCCAAAACCATTGACGGGGACTTAAAGAGCAAGGAGATCGCCATCTCCTTTGGGTTTGATACGGCTTGCAAAGTCTATGCAGAGATGATCGGAAATATCTGCCGGGACACTCTCTCTGCGAGAAAGTATTACCACTTTATCAAAGTGATGGGGCGCTCCGCCTCCCATATTGCCCTTGAATGCGCTTTAAACACCCATCCCAATTACGTCTTTTTAAGCGAAGAGGTGGAAGAGAAAAACGTTACTCTTGCAGAGATCACCCGCACGCTGTCCGATCTCATTGCAAATCGCGCCAAAGAGGGTAAGAACTACGGTGTGGTCCTCATTCCTGAAGGGCTGATTGAATTCATCCCCGAGATGAAGAGCTTAATTGGCGAGCTGAACAAGATGGAACCCACACAGGATGTCGAGAAGGCCAAAAGCTATTTAACGCCAAAGGCTCTTTCCTGCTTTGAAGCGGTTCCGCGCTCGATTCAGGAGCAGTTCTTGATCGACCGCGACCCGCATGGCAATGTGCAGGTCTCTCAAATCGAAACGGAGGTCCTTCTCATGGAAGCCGTGAGGCAAGAGCTGGAACGGAGGAAGTTGCGCGGAGCGTACACGGGAAAATTTCAGGCTCTCAAGCATTTCTTTGGCTATGAAGGGCGCGCTGCGCTTCCTTCCAATTTCGATGCGACCTATTGCTATGCCTTAGGGGCAGCCGCCGCCCTCCTTATTGACGAAGGAGCCACGGGTTATCTCGCCTTTGTAAAGGAGCTTGCCTGCTCTCCCGAGTGCTGGAAAGTGGGCGGCTTTCCCATCACGGCGCTCATGCATATGGAGCTGCGTAAAAAAGAGAAAAAACCCGTCGTCAAAAAGAGCCTCGTCGATTTAAAAGGGAAGCCCTTCCGGCGCCTCGAAAAGGAGAGGGATTGCTGGATGTATGAGGATTGTTATCGCTATCCCGGTCCTATCCAGTACTTTGGAGAGCCCGAGATTGTCGATTCCATCCCCAGGATTGTCAAGCTTGAACAAGCCCCCTGTTATTAACGATGTTCTGGCTCTATCTTCTGGTGAGGTTGCGTCTTTTTCGCGAAGAGCGGAGGGTGAAAAGGCTCTTCTACAAAGATCCTCATTTTCGGTTTGTAGATCATGCTTTCTTTAGCGCCTGGCGCTTTTGCAATCCCTACACCCTTTCGAAGAGATTTTTAAAAGCGCGAGGGGAAAAGGAGATCCATCTCTACGGAGAGACCTACCTTACAACTTACGACGAGCTGGGAAGAGCGTGTGGGATGAGCGCTCAGGACCGCGTTCTGGAGCTGGGCTGCGGGCGCGGACGCGGCGCCCTCTTTTGGTCTTGCCGCTTTGGCGCCGCCGTGCATGGCGTCGACTGGATCGAAGAGTTTATCTTAAGGGCGCAAGCTCTTGTAAAGCGCTGCGCTTTGACAAGCCCTTCCTTTTTTTGCGAAGACTATTTGACCACAGATCTTAGCGGCTACACCATCGTCTACCTCTATGGCACCTGTTTGGAAAAAAAGAAGATTGAGCGCCTGATCGAGCGCTTCCTCTCCCTTCCCCCTTCCGTCCAGATCATCACCATCAGTTATCCTCTATCCGAATACCATAGCGCCTTTAGGGTGCAAAAAGAGCTTTCCGTCGCCTTTCCGTGGGGAAGGGCGACGGCCTATCTGCAGCAAGTGAGGAAGAGATAATCGAGAAACCACAGTTTCAGAAGTTTTGTGAGGGATATGTTTTAGCCCATTTCGACGATCCATTAAGCCGTCATTGCCTTCCTGAAGAAAGCGACGCATCCAAAGACGGAGGTGTTTTAGACATGTTGAATCTGCGAGCCGTAGGCTTAATTCCTTGTTCAAGAGATTCTTGCACAATGGCTTTGCGTATTGAGAATCGATTGTCTTTACTAAGATTTGTCATACTACTAGAGTAAAAAATGAGCCCTATAATGCCTCCTCTTTTTAAAAAGCACGGTTCAATTAGGAGAGTTATTGGGTTCTTTTAATTTGTAAAGAAATTTTTAAATATTTGGGTTAACTTACCTATAAGGGTTCCCTGTGGGTTTTTAGAAATGTCAAGTAACTGATCCTTAAAGAGGCCTATTCTCGCGGCAAGTTGCATGGTGTAGCCCAAATACGCTTGATTGCTGACAGGAGTCGCTTCAATATTGTTATTGAACGCTGTTTGGTGTTCTTTGCAGGAAACGATCTCCTCTAACACCTGCTTCCGAAGGTTGGCTACGGCGGGAGATGAGTCGGCTGAAGGGCTTAAAGCCGAATCCTTAGATAAAGCCAATAATTCGATAGATAAATTGTTTAAGTTGTCAATTAGCGCGGAGCGAAAGGCGCATTCCCCCGCACTATCCGCAACGCGTTTCGCCAGGCTTGTTATTGGGTCGGATGAAGAGCTTTCGTCCGGGGACAAAGGGGGTTGAAATGCATCAAATGAATTATTGATGCCAGAAATGTTTTGGGTTGGGTTTGACATGTTTTTCTCCTTATATGAAATTATTACTGGTTAATAAAAATAATTGTAACTGATTATGATGTTTTTTTCAACTATTTTACAAACATTTTTACAAACATATCGTAAATGGGTCAATATTAAACTAATATGAACCCACTTACGATAGGCCAATCCCGAGGCTTTGGCGCGGCCCAAAACCGGTTCTTGAGTCAACTTGCGTATATAGAGGTATCGGCATTCCGCTATTCCGGGTTTTTACTATAATACCTTGCGTAACCGCCCAAACGCGCCCGTGCCGGCATCCTATTTCCCATAAGAAATCTTATTTAACTGAGCCCGAATCCTGTCTTTCCTCCCGTAAAGTCCCGCGGTGAAGGCCATAAGATCAGCATTCCTATTCGCAGTCGCTTCAATCTTGTTAGTGACCGCGTTTTGCAACGCTTTTTGCATTTCATTGCAGGTAGAGAGCGCATCTAACACCTGGCCCTGAAGGTTGGCTACGGCGGGAGATGAGTCGGCTGAAGGGCTTAAAGCCGATAAATCCCTAGATAAATCCGATAATTCCTTAGATAATTGCTCTAAGTTGTCAATTAGCCCTGAGCGTGTGGAGTCTTGCCACTCACGCGTGAAGCTTTGCGTCTCACGCGCCACTATGCGTTTCGTCAGTCTTTCTATTGGGTCTGATGAAGAGTTTTCGTCCGTGAACAATGGCTTAATGATTTTCGAAATCTTTGCGTCCATGAGCAAAGGGGTTTGAAATGCATTAAATGCCTTCATGATTAGCGAAATGTCTTCTTGCTGGGACGAAAGGCCTTGAAATGCATTCATTGCATTAATGAGTTCCGAAATGTCTTCTTCCGGGGACAAAGGGGGTTGAAATGCATCAAATGAATTATTGATGCCAGAAATGTTTTGGGTTGGGTTTGACATGTTTTTCTCCTTATATGAAATTGTTACTGGTTAATAAATATATAATCATAACTGATTATGCTGTTTTTTTAACTATTTTACAAACATTTACAAACATATCGTAAATGGGTCAATATTAAACTAATATGAACTCACTTACGATAGGCCAATCCCGAGGCTTTGACGCGGCCCAAAACCGATTCTTGAGTCAACTTGCGTATATAGAGGTATCGGCATTCCGTTATTCCGGGTTTTTACTATTCAACGGAGAGTTTTTTTTAAAAAGCTCTTGCGCTTTTTCATTGGAGAGAAGACGGGCGAAATGAGCAAACTGAATCTCTGCGATGTGCGGTTTGAATGTTTTTACTTTCTCGTCCAGATAGCCGTAGCGCAAGCCTACAAAAGGAATGTCCTGTATGCGTGCGCTCTCTTCAACCTCTTGAATATGAGAGGCTTTGTCATTAACGAAGAGGATCCGTTTGGGACGGTGCCCCATATGCTGAAGAAAGGTGAAAAGAGCGCGCCCCTTATGGGTTCCCGAGGTGAAGAGTATGCCGTTTCGGTACAGAAGAGGCTTGGTGGTGTTGAAGGCATACTCTTTTTTAAAGGGGGAAGACCTGGAGAGGTCAATGGAGACGGAACGCAGCTGTTCAATGGTTTTGATGGAAAGTTCCGGCAAGCGGGTGGTCAGTCCCATGACGGGAAAATGTTGACTCTGCAGCCTTTGCACCCATCGATCATTTCCTTTTTCTACGAGACGAACCTCTGTGATGCTTTGTACGGCAAACCATTCGGAAAGAGCTTTTTCCAGGGCATGATGGGCATCCATTCCCTCCCTTTGATACTTTTTGATGAGATAGTGAAACCACTGATCGCTTCCCATTTCCTGCTTGGGTTCGATCAGAGTGTTGTCGATATCCAACAGGATAAGCGTATCGGGTTTGATGTGGCTATTTATCTCTTCCATCCGCTTGATCTCGATGATTTCAGCAGGAAGAACAAGGGTAAAAATCAAGAAGAGAAGTGAAGCGAGAAAAGTTCTCATCGAAATTTGATCCTTATGTTTGATTGTGCGTATTCAAGCGGACTTAAAAACGGTGAGCTTGTAACAGCGTAGCAAAAGGGGGTAATTTTTGGATGGGAAAAATTTAACGCTCGATTTGAAGGCCGTAGGAATCTCCTTCCTTTAGGAAGGGGAGGATGTCAAGTCAGGAATCATGCCGCCGGGGATCATTTTGATCGCGGTGGAGCCTCTGAGCGCTCTCTCGATCTTTTTTAGCCTCGCGCTCGTTTCCCAGCTTATCGAAGATGGCGGCGCGATCGAGATAATAGGCGAAGTAATCTGGATTGAGGGAGATGGAGAGGGAAAGCGAGGCTAAAGCTTCCTCCCACTTGCCGAGAAGGGCCTGGGCCTCTCCTTTGAGTTGATGCAGATGGGGCTCTTTGGGTTCGACGGCAAGACCCGCTTCGGCGTAGCGTAGCGCCTTGCAAAACTTCTTTTTGCCAAGCGCCGCTCTTCCCTTGGTGACAGCTTCGTAAGCGCTCTTTTTTTCGCGGATGGGAGCCACAACCCGGTCGTAGGAGCTGAAGCCCTTCGCTCCTCCTTTTGAATAGCGGGAAGAGGTAAGCCGGTTGGCCTCGACCCTCTCTTCAGAAGGAGGGTGGGTCGCAAAAAGCCCGGCGAGCCAGCCCTCTCTTTTTTCCTTGTAGAGCCTAAGGAAGTCTTTTTGCAACGCTACGGCAGCCTCGGGGTCGTATCCCGCTTGTTCCATAGTGTCTATGCCCAAACGGTCGGCTTCCAGTTCATGCGTGCGGCTATATTTGAGCAAGATGAGCTGACGGCTCAAAGTCGTACTCTGGTCGACTAGAGGACTAAACCAGTATTCTTGCACAAGCGCGTGCACGCCTTCCTGTAGAAACTCAAGAACTGCGCTTCTTTTGATTTGCTGCAAGGTATGTCCCTCTGTAGCGTGGGCGATCTCATGTCCTAACACAGCGGCGAGTTCAGCTTCGCTTGAAAGCTCCAGCAGCAAGCCCAGATTGATCCCGATCTTTCCCGAGGGAAGAGCCCAGGCGTTGGGTACCGGATTGTCTAAGACCGTAAATTCAAAGGGGAGTTGGGGGCGGCTAGAGAAGCGAGCGATGCGCTCTCCGACGTTTTGCACATAGATCTGAAGCTCGGGGTGGATGCGATCGGCGCCGCCCTCTTCCTGCTGAAGGAAGAGGTAGTCCTCCCTCTCTCTCTCGTTATCTTGAGAGGCCGCCGCAGCATGCGCCGGAGAAAAGAGGGAAGAGAAAAAAAGGAGAAAAGAGAAAAGAAAATTCATGAAAACAAGGATACCTTTTTTCTTAAATTATTAAAATAGATAAATTTAAATATAATTAAAATTATTTATTTTAAAAATTAAAGCAATCATGTTAAATTAAAGTTAAAAGAGGCCGATAGCTTTCTGATAGCGATGGCCCTGTCCATCGCCTGTCTTAAGCTTCTCAAGGTACCAGGCCCTCTAAAAGAGGTAAGGATAGAGGTCGTGTGTCATTCACAGCCTGCTATTGCTAAGTGCTTGAGATAGAATCGGCTTCTCACCTTCCTGCTTCCATTCAAAAGACCGAAGACGGTGCTTTTTGAATGATCCGGCAGGAAGGTTCTTTTTTTTCCAAGATGATTAACCCGAGTTATACCGAACGCACTTCAAAAATTGGAATTTCGGCTGCGCCAAAACCTCGGGGTTCGACGATCGCATCTCGTCCCAT
>Ga0156232_105_pt3 | contig 32108 bp, 27 predicted proteins | sample RifCSPlowO2_12_FD_107879 | JGI IMG/M metagenome (GOLD analysis project Ga0156232, IMG submission 107879) | Chlamydiae bacterium RIFCSPLOWO2_12_FULL_49_12
GGAAGCGTCAATTGTACGGCTTTCAAGAAGTGCCTCTCTTCAAAAAGCTCCCTTTCCCCCAAAAAATTCATGCCCAGAAAGAGCGCCAACACTCTCTTCTCTCCCAAAGGAGTCTGCAAAGCTGCCGGCAAGCATTTAAAATAGAGATGGCGCCTCCTTGGCTCTTCTTCATTTTTCTCTTTCAATCTCTTAAAAAAAGTATAGAAGAGAATGACCATCCATGAGAGATGGCGCGTTTTCCGGCAAGCCTTAAACCCATCGGAGGAGAGAAGAAAAAACTCCTGCATCTGCTCGAAGAGATCACTATCGTAAAAATGGGGCGCTCTTTGCATCCACTTCGCCATTCGTTCCTGGACAACCGCTGCCTTCTCATCGAGAGTAAGCCCCTTGACTTCCAAAAGGCGGCTGGCATGGAAAAAGGAAAGAGCTCCCAGCCTCAGCTGCTCTTCTAAGGAAGGGAGCGCTTGCATGAGAGTCTCCATCTCCTGAGGATCGCCCTTACCTAAGACTGCTTCAATTAACGTAAACCGCTTTTCTACATCAGGCCCCTGCAGAAATGCTTCCGAAAAAGCGAACTCCCCGGAGAAAAAGAGGGGAATATCCACTCTCTTTCCCAAAATGGCAAAGCGACTGATGAGATTGTAGACAAACTTGGTGATATAGGAGCGCTGAACAGTCAGAAAAAGAAGTGAGAGCTTCTTCGAACTTCCCTCATGAACAATCTGCCATTTCACAAAAGGAAGCGCGGGTATTTTTCCCTTCTCTAACAGAGAGGATAAAGCCTGCTCAATTACATCCTTGTAAAGAAAAGAGGGGTAACAAGCCCTCATGTCATCATCCAGGATGATTCTTTCAGTCCTCACAGACTTCTTGTCCTTGTCGTTCTCTTTTGGCCCTTTCTCCAATCCACGTCCCCTCCCGTTCTTCTTTAAACGAGCGAATGTAGAGCGGCAGCTGATATTTTGCAGCAAGCCTCACCGCTCGACCGTGAAGAATTTTGGCTCCTTGAGCAACAATAGTAAGCGCCTCTTCATAGGTCAAGAAGGGAAGTACTCTGGCTGTAGGAACCCGTTTGGGATCCAGAGTGCAAATCCCGGGAACATCCTTGTAGTATTCGACAAGGTCCGCACCGAGCGCCACCCCTAAGGCAACTGCCGTCGTATCAGAGCCTCCACGGCCAAGAGTCGTGATCTCCTTCTCCTTGCTCATCCCCTGAAAACCCGCCACAATCACTACCTTTTTGGCTCGGAGATGGGGAATGAGGCGCACAGGATGTACAGCAAGGATACGCGCATCAGAATGGTCGTTTGTGGTGATGATCCCCGATTGGCTTCCCGTAAAACTGATTGCCTCTCGGCCTCGCTTAGCTAATGCCATGGCCAAAAGCGCGATGCTCACGCGCTCCCCTACGGAGACGAGCATGTCCATTTCCCGTTTAGGAGGATTGGGATGAACCTGCCTGGCCAGGGTTTCAAGCTGATCGGTCATGCCTCCCATCGCACTGACAACCGCCACGATACTAGCATACTCTTTTTCCTTTTTGAGGATAAGAGATGCGATTTGATCAAACTGCTGAGCTGTTTCAACGGCAGCTCCTCCAAATTTCATGATTAATGCGGCCATAAAGACTCATTAGGATTTATAACTCAACAGAAGTCTATCAACTTTGTATATTTTTTAGGTCGAAACTTGGGGTGTCAAAAATCTGCCTAAAACGGCAGATTTTTGATTAAAAATATGAGCCCACCCTTCTTCCAAAAAAAGCTTTATGCTATAAGTCTTCTCTCCTTTTAGAGAGAGTGACTTATGATTAAAACATCCGAAGAATCCAAAAACTTTCCCGCTCGACCAGACAAAACAATCGATTGGCTTAACAAAAGCCGTGATGATTGGAAGGGTTCACCTCGAGAAAGGAGGCGCGAAAAAGGGGGAAGAGTCATTGGTGGGCCGCTCTAGCCTCATCGATTCTCCCTTGGAGCATGGCTTCTGTCAGGGCCACCATCTCCTTGGGAACGAGGTTGCTTACCACGAGAATGCGCCCTGGGGTCCACTTCATCCCTCTCTTCCAGCTCCATTTTTAACTTTTTTTCGTGGTTTTGCTATCTGCTCATTATTTTTCTTTTTTTCTTTTGGTTTTTTGTCTTTAGAGGACTCACCTTTTTGGCGACAAGGTTTTCCAGGATGATATGTTCCACAGCTGCTACAAACAGGCCAGCCGGACGTTGGAAAGTTAGTCGCTAGTAAGCTTGCATTGTGAAATTGCAATATATGTTTTCTATGCAGAAAATTAGCTTTAAAGACACAACTCATCGCAAAAAAACACAAAAACAAACAAGCAAATTTACTCCACATTTTCATAACAAGCTCCTTATAGATCAAAAATCGATACAAAACGTAATTTAATAATCCTTTCCGGTCAACGACAATTATCTTTGCCTCGACTTTGCAACTTTTTTTGAGAGGCGGATTCCAAGGAGGCAGCTCCCAGGTTGAATTTAATTTCAAGAGAGAGCCGCTCTCCCCAGCAGCTCCCGCTGAAGCGGGAGCGGCTGAAGTTGCAAAGCCGAGGTTTCATAAAACTGAGTCTAGGTGTATCATTTTGAAAATGCATTCATTGATCAAGAATCCAGTCACCGGAAGCACGTTGCTCATAACAGGGTGCCTTATAGGTGCGGGTATCCTGGGTTTGCCCTTAGTTAGCCTCTCATCCGGTTTTTTTCTGTCGCTTATCCCGTTAGTGGTCAGCTGGATTTACATGTATCTCTCCGGGTTAATGATTTTGGAGATATATATAGAAGAGAAAAAAAACATTAACCTTATGGGGCTTTTAGAAAAAACATTAGGAAAAAGCGCCAAGATAATTGGCTATTTTTTGTTTTCGTTTTTGTTTTATGCTCTTTTGTCAGCCTATTTTAATGGTTCTAGCATAATTATAAAAGACGCCTTAGAGAGCATATTACATATCGATCTTTCTCAGCGGATAGTCTTAGTCTTTAATGGACTTTTCATGTTTTTTGTCTTATTGTTTGGCACAAGGACTGTTGATTTTGCCAACAGGTTTTTTGTTTTTTTGATGTTAGTTTCATACTTAACCTTAATCGTTTTAGGCGCATTTCAGGTAAGGTCAGAAAATATATTTGTTTCTTCGAATCAAAAACATTTGGTGTTGTTTTCTTTCCCTGTATTTATAGTATCTTTCGGGTACCAGAATTTAATTCCTACGATTTCTCATTATTTAAATTATGATGTTAAAAAAATAAAATCGGTTATATTCAAGGGGTCTGGGCTTGCGTTAGTAATATATCTATTATGGAATTTTATTATTCTTGGTATGATCCCGAAGAGCACAGCAACCCTAGACGAGTCAAGCAAAGTATTCATAACAAGACTGTTTGATTATTCTTCTCATTTTATTATGTTTGTTATTAACAGTTTTTCTTTTTTTGCAATCATTACTTCTTTGTTAGCGGTCGGACTTAGCTTTGTGAATTTTATTTCCGATAAATCAGAAAATTACAAGAATCGGTTTTTTTTTACTGCATGCGTAATTATTCCTCCTCTTATTTTTGCATTACTTGATCCAAACATTTTTCTCCTTGCTTTGCATATAGCCGGGGGTATTGTAACTATCTGTCTTTTTGGTCTCTTGCCTGTAATGATGCTGTGGAAAACACGTTATGTCTTAAAAAGAAAATGCCAAAGAATTTTCCCATTCGGGAAAATTGTTGTTGGAGTTTATGTATTGCTGTCATTTGGGATAATAGCCATTGAAATTATTAATCTAATTTCGTAACAACTCGACGTTGTGAAGTGGACCCCGAACAGTGGCCCCGAAAACTGGACAAGTTAGTTATACCGAAATGACTTCAAAATTTGGTTTTGGGGCGCGCCAAAGCCCCTGAAATCAACGATCGTAAAGTGGTCTGTATTGCATTAATACAGACCACTTTACGATCGTTGATTTGAGGGAGCTTTCGCTGCGCCCCAAAACCAAATTTTGAAGTCATTTCGGTATAGTTTGCTTCATGCTATTTAACTCATTTAGCGTCGAAACTCAAGAAAGGTTCAATGTTTAGGAGATGTTGAGATTTAAATTTTTAAACATTCCGGTAGAGATACATCCTTCTTTTTGGCTTTTTTTGCTCTTTTTCACAAATCTCTATCGGGATTTTTCCATTGAGAGCCTCCTTTTGGCCGCGGTTGTAATCTTGAGCCTTCTCGTTCATGAATATGGACACGCCTGGACGGCGTTTCGCTTCGGCGCCCGTCCTGTCATTACCCTGGAAGCATTTGGGGGAAATGCACAATACAATGGCTTTGGCCTAACACCCAAGCAACACTTCCTGATCACTCTCAACGGACCTCTTCTGGAGAGTGTTCTAATTGTTCTTGCCTACTCTCTTTTAAAGGGCGACTTTTTTTCTCACAATTACTATCTCCGCTATCTCCTCTACGCCACTTTGCGCGTGAACATCCTCTGGTGTTTGTTAAACCTGATCCCTATTGCTCCTCTAGATGGAGGGCTCATGCTTCGCTATCTTTTCGAAAAGAGATTCGGACAAAAGGGATCTTTGGCGGCAATTACAATCGGGTTGATCAGCGTTGCACTCTTAGTCCCTTACCTCTATTTCCAAGGCTTTTTCTTTTTCGGAACTCTCCTTTTCATCTTCGGCTTTCAATACTATCAACTCTTGCGGACTCATCGACTCTCAGCTGGCCGGTCGCATCCTTTCAAGACGTACACTCAGGGATTGGAAGCAATAAAAAATCAGGATACGGAAAGAGCGAAATGGATTTTAAAAAAACTCCTAAAGTCAAAAGATGTGCAAATTAAACATTTAGCTACTGAATCTTTAGCAAAGATCTACTTGCAAGAGAATGAGGAACAAAAGTCCTATGATCTGCTCCTGAAAGCCGACCCCCATCATTTAAAAGAGGGAAAAGCCCTTCTTTGCAAATTGGCTTTTGCAAATAAAAATTATGAACTTGTCGTCAAATATTCCAGAGAGCTTTATGAGATGAATCCTTCCTTTGAGATCGCCCTCCTTAATTCTCAGGCCTTTGCTTGCCTGAACCGACCCGAACTCTCAGGAGCCTGGCTGAAAACCGCTGCCCGGTTTGATGCTGTTTCCGAAGAAACCATTCAGGAACTGCTCAAAAAGCCGTTCTATGATTCCGTCAGAAACCAAGAGGCTTTTAAACTTTCGCACAAGAACACAAGCAGATCAGCGCATGCTCTACAAAACAAACCGTAAAACTCGCTTACGCAAGGAATGTGCTTTATCCTCTCAGGGAGGCAAGGTTTGCCTGTGCGATTCTAACTTTCTCATTGCTGGAAATACAAATCTTTTGATAATATTTCGCCTACGTGAAGTGCTTATATACGGAAAGTTAGCACCGTTTTTCGTTATTTTGTTTTTTGATGACCGGATGTGTGAAGCACTCTATTTCCTTCGAGGAAAATGGGATAGATATTTTTTTATTTTCCCCGAAGATGGTGATCATAAACCCTAGGAGAACCTAATAACAATGGCTAAAAACCAACTTTTAGACTGGAACGCAAACAAAGAGATCGATGACGTTGACTTTCAAGATGAGGATGCGGAGCACTTTCGCGCTCTTTTACATAAAAAGGAAAAAAAGGCGGGAGAAGGTTCGGTCTCTTCCATGACCGTCGGAGAGATTTTAACAGGTAAAATTGTTGAAATATCCAAAGATTTTGTCGTGGTGGACGTCGGACTGAAGTCAGAAGGTCTTGTTCCTATCAATGAATTCCTTGATCCAGAAGAGCTTGTCTTAGGGCATCACATTGAGGTCTATCTCGCACAAGCAGAGGGTGAAAACGGCCAAATTGTGCTCTCGCATGAAAAAGCCAGGCGTTTGAGACAGTGGGACTACATCGTCAACCATTGCGACGAAGGCTCGGTCATTAAAGGCCGGGTGCTCCGCAAAGTGAAGGGCGGGCTTATGGTAGACATCGGAATGGAGGCCTTCCTTCCAGGTTCGCAAATTGATAATAAGCGCATTAAGAATCTCGATGATTACATCGGCAAAGCCTATGATTTTAAAATTTTAAAGATCAATAAAGAGCGCAAAAACATTGTCGTCTCACGCCGCGAACTTCTCGAACAGGAGCGCATTTCGAAGAAGGCGGAGATGTTAGAAAATATACACTCGGGAGAAATTCATCGAGGCATCGTCAAAAATATCACGGATTTTGGCGTCTTTTTAGACCTGGATGGAATTGATGGACTTCTCCACATTACCGACATGACCTGGAAACGGATCAAACATCCTTCCGAACTGGTTTCCATCGGAGATGAGCTCGAGGTGATGATCCTTCATGTCGATAAGGAAAAGGGACGGGTCGCTCTTGGCATGAAGCAAAAAGAGGAAAATCCCTGGGAAGAAATTGAGAAGAAATACCCGCCCGGCACACAGATTAAAGGAAAGATCGTCAATCTCGTTCCTTACGGAGCTTTTATCGAAATCGAACCCGGGATTGAAGGTTTAATCCATGTGTCGGAGATGTCTTGGGTCAAGACAATTAGCGATCCAACAGAGATGGTCAACAAGGGAGACGAGGTGCAAGCTGTTGTCCTCTCCATCCAAAAAGAAGAGGGAAAGATCTCGCTTGGAATGAAGCAGCTCGAAATGAATCCTTGGGATGCCGTAGAGAAAAAATACCCCGTCGGCACTCATGTCAAGGTAGAGATCCGCAATCTCACGAATTACGGAGCTTTTGTTGAATTAGAACCCGGAATCGACGGTCTCATCCATATCTCGGATTTGAGCTGGATCAAAAAGGTCTCCCACCCTTCAGAAGTATTGAAGAAGGGCGATATGGTGGATGCCGTCATCCTTCTTGTCGACAAAGAGAGCAAAAAAATCACTCTTGGCATTAAACAGCTCACAGAAAATCCCTGGGAGACAATCGAAAGGACAACTCCTGTAGGCCTGCTCGTCAAGGGAATCGTTACAAAGATTACTGCTTTTGGCGCCTTTGTCGAACTCGAAAATGGAATTGAAGCCCTTGTTCACGTGACAGAACTCTCGGACCAACCCTTTGGAAAAGTCGAAGATATCGTCAAAAAGGGCGATGAGATTACCGCCAAGGTGATCAAACTCGATCCCGAACATAAAAAAATCGCCTTGTCCATTAAGGAACATCTGATTGAGAAGAATCAGATCAATGCAGATGACATTGTTGTCGGACGGAAAAATACCAAGAAAAGAAAAAAGCGTGAAAACAAGGAACATGAGGATCAGGCTAATCAAGAAGAAGAAAACTTGTAAGAAGAGACAAAGAACAGATGAACAAAGAGTTAATTTCCATCTTTGAATATTTAGAACGCGAAAAGGGCATTAAGCGTGATGTCATTATCGGCGCCATCACGGATGCCCTCCTTTCTGCTGCCCACAAGTCAACCGCCGGCTTGATCAATGTCTCTGTGACCATCGATTCGAAAACGGGCAAGATTGATGTCATTGCTCAAAAAGAGGTCGTTGATCAGGTCACCATTCCCGAAGAAGAGATCGCCTTGGAAGAGGCGAGGGTGATTGATCCCCATTGTCAACTGGGAACCTGGGTCAATATCACCGTCACTCCTCATGACTTTGGACGCATCGCCGCTCAGACTGCCCGTCAGATTATCTCTCAAAAGCTGCGCAGCGCAGAACGCGATGTGATTTATGAAGAGTATCGCCATCGTCTCCATGAGATCGTCTCCGGGACGGTGAAACGTGTGGTCAGAGGCGCTACTCTGATCGTCGATCTTGGAAAAGTTGAAGCCATTTTGCCGGACCGTTTCTATCCAAAGACAGAAAATTACTATATCGGCGACAGGGTACAAGCCCTTCTTTATGAGGTGCGCGATACGGAGAGCGGAGGAGCGGAGGTGGTCTTATCTCGAAGCAGCCCGGCATTTGCCTCCCAGCTCTTTATGCAAGAGGTCCCGGAATTGAGCGAGGGTGTCGTCACAATTGAAAAGATCGTGCGCGATGCAGGGTATCGAACCAAGCTAGCCGTGAGCTCCTCGGATTCCAAGATCGATCCCGTGGGTGCTTGCGTGGGAGTACGAGGCACACGCGTCAAAAATGTGATTCGCGAACTCAATAATGAAAAGATTGATATCTTTCCCTTTTCAGATGATCCTGTCCAACTGCTCCAGAATGCACTCTCTCCTATTGAAATCCGTAAAATTAGCGTTGCCGAAGACCATTCGACCATCTCGATTGTAGTCAATGACGATGACTATCCGGCTGTTTTAGGCAAAAGAGGAATGAATGCACGGCTCAATGGACAACTCATCGGAGCGGAACTTGACGTCCAAAGGATGACCGACTATCAGAAGGTGATGTCGATTCAACGGGCAGAAATGGCAGCCTCTGAAGATGCAACGCTCGATGAGCCCTTAAAGATCGAAGGAATGAGTTCTTTTGTCTTGGAGAGTTTCCTTTCAGCCGGATACGATACCGCTCGAAAAATCCTCAATGCCACCCCTGAGGAGCTCTCCAAAATCCCCGACATCAGTCCCGAATTGGCAGATACCGTTTTGGAAAAAGTTAAAATGCGAAACCTCAAACATCAAGAGTAAGCATTGGCTAAAAACCTAAAATTAAAAATTAAAAACACCCAGCTGGCCGCAGCTATAAAGTTAGGGAAACCTAAAAAGCCTCCCATAAGCAAGCCTGAGCCTTTGGAAGAAAAACCCTTTGTACTTACAGAACAAGAGGCTTCTCTTCCTCCTCCTAAAATTGAACCCGTTCCTCCCAAAGAAACTCCACAAGAGGAGATAGCTGAAGAGACCGCGCCTAAGCCTTCTCCTCCTGCTCATACAACCTTGGTTAAAGCAAGACCTGCTTCCTTTATTCCCAAACCTCCCTACCAAAAACCAAAAAAGCCCGAACCCGGCAAACCTGCTGCAGAAAAAGCGGTCAAACCCCAAGAGGTCCCTGCAGCGGTAAAAGAAGAAGTTGGAGAGGCCGGGCCCAAAGGAAAGAAATTTCCCGGGTTCAAAGAGTACCGTGACATTAAACCAAGAAAAGAGATCTCCAAATCTTCTTTTGATGGCCGGGCGCGTCAAGGCCTCCAGGAGATTGATGAAGGAGGATGGCGTAAGAAGAGGCCCTATTACAAAGTACGGCACAAAACTCCTGAAGAAGAGATCATCCGTCCCAAAGAATTGAAAGTACGCCTGCCCATCACCCTTAAAGACTTGGCGCAAGCCATGAAACTCAAGGCCTCCGAGCTTATTTCCAAACTCTTTATGCAAGGGGTAATCCTCACATTGAACGACTACCTCGATGATCCCACGACCGTCCAGCTTCTAGGGCAGGACTTTGGATGCGAAATCACGATCGACACTTCCGAAGAGGAACGTTTAAAAATTACAGGAAAGACGATCAAAGAAGAGATTGCCGAAACTTCTCCAAATGACCTCGTCCTGCGCCCCCCTATTGTCACCTTCATGGGCCACGTCGATCATGGTAAAACAAGCTTGATCGACGCCATCCGAAAAACCAATATCGCAGCGAAAGAGGCAGGAGCCATTACCCAACATATCGGCGCCTTTAAATGTCACACTTCAGTCGGAGATCTCACCATCTTGGATACTCCGGGCCACGAAGCCTTTTCCGAGATGCGCTCGCGCGGGGCGGATGTGACGGATATTGTTGTTTTGGTCATCGCAGGCGACGAGGGGATGCGTCCGCAAACACTCGAAGCCATTGAGCAAGCAAAAGCAGCCTCCTCTCCGATCCTTGTCGCCATCAACAAATGCGACAAGCCAAATTTCAATGCAGAAAATGTCTACAGGCAACTTTCTGAACAGAATCTTCTTCCCGAAGTATGGGGAGGGACCACGATCACTGTCAACTGCTCTGCTCAGACCCAAGAGGGAATCCCCACTCTTTTGGAGATGCTTGCCTTGCAGGCAGAAGTGCTCGAACTCAGAGCCAATCTTCACTGCCGGGCTCGGGGCATAGTCATCGAATCCCAGATGCATAAAGGGTTGGGCGCCGTTGCGACGCTTCTTGTACAAAACGGCACTCTCCATTTAGGCGATGCTCTCGTTTTGGATACCTTCTGGGGGCGCGTTAAAACCATGCATGATGAGTTTGGAAAGAGTCTTACCAGCGCATCTCCCTCCTATCCTGTCAAGGTGACCGGCCTCTCGGATCTTCCCGAAGCAGGAAATGAATTTATTGTTGTAAGCAACGAAAACGAAGCTAAAAGCTTAGCTGAAGCAAGAAGCCAAGAGATCGAGCATAAAGAGCTCTACCAGAGCAAACGCAATTTGGAAAAATTGCTTCAACAAAAAGCTGAGGCAGCCAAGAAAAAGATTCTCAATATTATCCTGCGCACAGACGTTCAAGGCTCCCTTGAGGCGCTCAAAAATGCCCTTTCAAAAATCCCTTCCACAAAAGTGGAACTCAACTTTATCTCCTGCGAGGTCGGAGAGATATCAGAGGCCGACGTGCAGCTGGCAGCAACCTCCAATGCCGTCATTCTAGGCTTCCATACCCGTATTGAGCCGCGATCCGAATCCCTTCTCAAGGAGCTGAAGGTGACAGTGAAACTCCATGATATTATCTATCATGTCGTGGATGAAGTGAAAGAACTGATGCTCGCTCTCTTAGAGAAAATACCGCAAGAGAAAGAGATGGGTAAAGCACACGTTAAAGCGGTCTTTAGATCTTCCAGGCTGGGCAACATCGCAGGATGCCAGGTCGACGAGGGGACAATCAATCGCTCCCATCTCATCCGCCTCTTTAGAGGGAGCAAAGAGCTTTGGAAAGGAGAACTTCTCTCGCTAAAAAGAGAAAAAGAAGATATCCGTGAGGCTTCGAAAGGGTGGGAATGCGGCATCCTCTTCAAAAATTGGAGCGATGTCGAAGTGAATGACACTCTCAAAAGTTATGAAGTCACCTATCTAAACCCCACTCTTGAATGAAAAATCGGACAGAGCGTCTCAATTCTCTTTTGAAGCAGGTCATTTCCGAGGTCGTCTTTCGAGAGGTGCGCCATCCGGGCGTCCACCCCTTGGTGACAATCACTCGAGTTGAGATTACAAAAGATCTCAAACACGCCAAAGTCTTCTTGAGTCTGCTAGGCAACGACAAAGAGAAAAAGGAGACTTTGGAAGCGTTGCAATCAGCGGCAGGTTTCATTGCTATCCATGCCTCTAAACAAGTCGTGATGCGCTATTTCCCGCAGCTCTCTTTTTTTCTGGACACGAGCAGTGACAAACAGCTGCGCATTGATACCCTCATAGAAAAAATTCATGACGAACAAAAGTCTCGCCCACTCTTTGGCTCTGACGGGAATTCTTCCTGTCAATAAGCCAAAAGGAAAGACTTCCTTTAGCCTGGTCCAGGTTCTAAGGAGTCTTTCTCGCATGCGCACCATTGGCCATGCCGGAACCTTAGACCCCTTTGCCAGCGGCGTCATGATTCTTCTGATCGGCAAAGAGTATACACGGCTTTCTGATCGCTTTCTCAATCAGGATAAAGAATATGAGGCAAGAATCTGCCTGGGAACAACCACGTCCACCTATGATCCCGAAGGAGAGATCCTCACCGCCTCCTCCTACCGCCCCGGAATAGAAGAGCTTGAAAGAGGCCTTCTCTCTTTTCAGGGAGAGATCCACCAGGTTCCTCCCATGTACTCTGCAAAAAAGGTTCACGGCACGCCCCTCTACAAACTCGCACGCAGAGGAAAAGAAATCGAGCGCAAACCCATCCGTTTGACTCTGAAAACAACCTTAATCGCATACGACTACCCTTATATCGATCTCAACATACGATGCAGCAAGGGCACCTATGTCCGCTCTCTAGCTCATGATTTGGGTCAGCTCCTGCAGTGCGGAGCCTATCTCTTTTCTCTCATCCGCACACGCTCAGGCTCCTTCTCTCTTTGCGACTGTCTCGACGGCGCTCTTCTCTACAGTGGAACGTGCGATTACACTCAAGCTCTCAGACGATGCCTTCCCGAACAGCTCTGACCATCGGCTTTTTTGACGGCGTCCACCTGGGACACCAGGACCTGATTCGTCACGCGCGTGCTCGGGCCGGCTCTAAAGGAACGGTTGTTGCCGTCACCTTTACCCGGCATCCCTCCCTCCTGTTTAAGAGAGACTCTTCACTCTTTGTGATCTATCCTTTTGAGAAAAAGTTATCACTTTTGAAAGAGGCGGGATGCGACCGGGTTCTTGCCTTAGAATTTAACGCAAAGCTCGCCGAGCTCTCTCCTAAAGCCTTTTTGCTCCGCATCCTAGAAGAGATCCCCTTTTCTTACCTCATCCTTGGCCAAGGGGCTTGCTTTGGAAAGGAGCGAAGAGGGGATGAGAACGAGATCAAAGCTCTCCAAAAAGAGCTCTCCTTCGTCGTGGAATACCTCCCTAGGCTCACTCAAGATGGAGTCAAGATCTCCTCGGGAGTCATCCGCTCCCTCATCCTCCAAAAAGAGTTTGAAAAAGCCTCTGCCCTCTTGGGCCGTCCTTACTGCTGAAGATGCGCATGCAAAATCTTCCGTTTTAACCTCTTTTGCGTTACCCTTTTCCCTATGAGCACTCTTGCTTGCGGCATCATCGGCCTTCCCAATGTCGGTAAATCGACTCTCTTCAACGCATTGACCAAGAAGGGCGCACTTGCTGCAAATTTTCCCTTTTGCACAATTGATCCCAACTTAGGGATAGTCGACGTTCCCGACCCCCGCCTTCAGGTTCTGAGCGACCTTTCGCACAGTCAAAAGATTGTTCCCGCATCGGTGACCTTTGTCGATATCGCCGGCCTTGTGGCCGGGGCTTCGAAAGGCGAAGGGCTCGGCAATCTCTTTTTGAGCAATATTCGCGAAACCGACGCCATCATCCATGTGGTGCGCTGCTTTGAAGATGAAGAAGTGATCCACATTGCCGGAAGAGTCGACCCCCTCTCCGACATCCGCATCATCAATTTAGAACTGATCTTAGCCGATTTGCAGATGGGAGAAAATCTTCTCGGAAAACTGGAACGTCAAGCCAAGGGGAAAAAAGAGCTGATTCCTTTAGTGGAGACGCTGCAAAAAGCGGTTTCTCATCTCAATGAAGAAAAGCCCCTGCGCACCCTCTTGCTTACAGAAGAAGAACAGAGGCATCTTTTTCCCTACCCCTTTCTTACAAGTAAACGGGTGATCTACGTCGCCAATGTATCGGAACGCTCTCTCCCTTCGATGGACAATGCTTCTGTACAAGCGGTACGAGCCTTCGCTGAAAAAGAGGGTAATCGCGTGCTTGCCCTCTCTGCCAAGCTGGAAGAAGAGCTTGCCGGCCTCACCGAAGAAGAAGCGCGCTCATACCTGGAATCGATCGGCTTAAGGGAGACCGGACTTGACCGGCTGATCACCGAGGCCTTTGCAACACTTGACTTAATCACCTTTCTGACAACAGGGGAGCTTGAGACGAGGGCCTGGACCATCAAAAGAGGAACAACAGCTCAAGAGGCTGCAGGAAAGATCCATACCGACATCCAAAAGGGCTTCATCCGTGCAGAAGTGGTTTTTTATGAGGATATGATCACTTACAAAGGGCGCGTCGGCGCCAAAGAGGCGGGTAAAGCTCGTTCTGAAGGAAAAGAGTATGTGGTCAAAGACGGAGACGTCATTCTCTTCTATCATCACTCTTAAAAACTCTTGACTCCCCTAAATCTCAGAGACTAATGTCAGGTTGACACGGCTAGAATCGATCTCCTATGGCTGAAAAGACAGAAAAAGCGACACCGAAAAAGCTGCGAGATGCGCGAAAAAAAGGACAAGTCGCTAAATCTCAAGACTTTCCTTCAGCTTTCACCTTCGTCACCTCGATTGCGGCAACCCTACTGAGCGCAGGTTACATCTTTCAGCAGCTCTCCTCCTACATCATCTCTTCTTTTAAAAGCTCCTCGCAACAAGATCTTCAAACCGCTGCATCCGCTGTAGCCTTTCAAGGAATCATGGTCACGCTGACTACCAGCCTGCCGATTGCGGCCATTACGGCAATCGTGGGCATTGTGGTGAATTTCTTAGTGATCGGGCCGGTCTTTTCAGGAGAGGCTCTAAAGCCTGACATCAAACGCCTCAATCCGGTGACCAACATTCGCAACCTCTTCAAAGTAAAGACATTGGTTGAGCTGATCAAATCCATTTTAAAAATTTCGGGAGCCGTCATCCTCATCTATTCGGTGATTTGGGGAAGTTTGCAGGAGGTCATCGCAACAGCCGCTCTCCCTCCTGCGGCCACCATGATGGTCTTTAATTCCTTCCTGGTGAAAGTGATCATTCGCGTCGGCATCTTCTTTCTTGTGATTGCCATCTTTGACCTCTTTTTCCAAAAGAGATTTTTTGAAAAAGAGATGAAGATGGAAAAATTTGAAGTCAGACAGGAATATAAGGACACGGAAGGAGATCCCCATCTAAAGAGTCGCCGCCGCCACTTGGCACAAGAGATCGCCTATCAGGAGGGGCCCTCTGCTGCCAGACGCGCACGGGCAATCATCACAAATCCCGTGCACATCGCCATTGCCATCGAATACCATAAAGAGACCGAACCTGCCCCGAAGATTGTGACCATGGGAGCCGGAACGATGGCTGAAAAGATCCTTGAGATTGCAATTTCTTACAATATCCCCATCATGCGCAATGTCGAACTGGCACAGACCTTGTATCAAAAAGGACAAATCAGTGATTATATCCCTGAAGAGACCTATCAAGCCGTCGCGGAAATTCTCAAGTGGATTGAGCGTATGGAAGCTAAAGAAATTCCAGAGATTTTCAAATGAAAAAAGAGAGGGGCACACTTGTTCGATTCTTGAGAAGTTCTAAACTTTTAGACCTGCTTACAGGCTCTAGCGATATTCTTCTCGCCCTCTTCATTATCGTCATCATCGCCGTCATCATCATTCCTATTCCTACGGGACTCCTTGACAATCTCATTGCCCTTAATCTCACTTTTTCAATTGCTCTTTTGATGGTCGCCCTCTGGATTCCAAAGGCCGTCAATCTTTCGATCTTTCCCTCCCTTCTATTGATCACCACCCTCTTTCGTTTAGGGATAGAGATCTCGGCAACCAAACACATCCTTCTCTATGCCACGGCAGGACACATCATCCAGACCTTTGGGCAATTCGTCGTCGGAGGGAGCTTTGTCGTCGGAGGAATCGTCTTTTTGATCATTACCATCGTTCAGTTCATTGTCGTCACCAAAGGCGCTGAACGGGTCGCCGAAGTGGCCGCGCGCTTCAACCTGGATGCCATGCCCGGCAAACAGATGAGCATCGATGCCGATTTGCGCAGCGGCATCATCGATGCCAACAAAGCCCGCGACCTCCGCCTCTTTTTAGCAAAAGAGAGCCAGTTGTACGGCGCCATGGACGGCGCCATGAAGTTTGTCAAGGGAGACGTGATCGCCGCAATCGTCATTGCCGCCATCAACATTATCGGCGGACTCATTATCGGCGTCATGATCCATAAGATGTCTGCGCTAAGATCCGCTCAAGTCTATACCCTCCTCTCCATTGGAAGCGGCCTTGTTTCACAAATCCCCTCCCTTCTCATCGCCCTGACGGCGGGTATTGTCACAACTCGCGTCTCAAGCGAGAAGAAAGAAGCCCCGCTTGGAAAGGAGATCTCCACACAGATCTTAAATCAGCCTAAGGCGCTTCTGATTGCTGCCTTTGTCATGTTCTGCGCCATGCTGATTCGAGGGTTCCCCAAGCTCATCTTTTTCGTGATTGCATCCCTCATGGGAACTATTGGGTACTTCTTCTATCGCCGCAGTAAAAAAGAGAGCGCGAAAATGCTCGGAATCTCCCCTGCTGCGCGGATGGAGACTGAAATCGAAGGACATGCAGTCATTCGCGGGGCGGAAGAGGAGTACGCCTTGACCCTTCCGATCATCCTTGAAGTGGGAAGAGCTCTTTCTCAGACTTTCAAAAAAGAGAAGGGAGGACAGACTTTTATCGATGAGATGATCCCCAAAATGCGCCTTGCCCTCTACCAGGACCTCGGAGTCCGTTTTCCCGGAGTGCATGTGCGGACAGACTCTCCCACCCTGGAGCCGGATGAATACTCCATCCTTCTGAACGAAGTGCCGATCGTCCGCGGCAAGATCATCGAAAATTCCCTCCTCACTCAGGAAAGAGAAGTAACGCTGCGCCGCTACAACATCCCCTTCACCCAGTCAAAGACCACTCTTGGTCCTTCCTCCTATTGGGTCAGCAGCAAATACGAGGATCTGCTCAAAAAGGCCGGAATCAAGTATTGGAGGCCCTCGGAGGTGATCGTCCTTCACCTCTCCTACTTCTACCAGAAGAATGCCAGCGAGTTTATCGGAATCCAGGAGATCCGCGCCATCCTGGAATTCATGGAAAAGTCCTTCCCCGACCTTGTTAAAGAGGTTACCCGCCTCGTTCCCCTACAAAAACTCACAGAGATCTTTAAACGCCTGGTGCAAGAGGAGATCTCCATAAAAGATTTACGCACGATCCTGGAGGCGTTGAGTGAATGGGCACAGACGGAAAAAGATACGGTCCTTCTCACAGAATATGTGCGCTCTTCTCTCAAACGCTACATCAGTTATAAATACTCTCAGGGGCAGAGCATCCTCTCCGTCTATCTCCTCGATCCTGAGATCGAGGATATGGTAAGAGGCGCCATCAAACAGACCTCGGCGGGCTCCTACCTTGCCTTAGATCCCGACGCCGTTCAGCTCATCATCCAAGCCCTGAGAAATACCATTACACCCACTCCTGCCGGAGGCCAGCCTCCCGTTCTCTTGACTGCTATTGACGTGCGCCGGTTTGTACGTAAACTCATCGAAAGCGACTTTCCCGATCTTCCCGTCATCTCCTATCAGGAGGTCATCCCAGAAATCCGCATTCAGCCTTTGGGCCGCGTCCAATTGACTTAAAGGAAGCGTATGGTGCAAGAAGGGATTTCAAGGATTACCGCTCTCCAGGAGGCAAATAAAGCCGTGCGCGCCGACCGCATGCAGGCCGCCCGAGCCATTGCTTCCGAGGCTGCATCGGAAAGCCTTCAGGAGTGGGGAGATCTTGCTGCATTCAATCCCTTAGCCTTAACCAAACGCTTTCAAACTCTAGAAGAGAGGATCGGAAGAAAACCTCGAGGGGATCAGACGGGAAAAGCTGAAAAAGAGGACGAGGAAGAGACAAAAATCCTGCAAGTAGAGACGATCGACGCGTCTGCCGAGAGCTATGAAAGAAAAAACCCCGAACTCTCCAAACACACTCTTCTTCTCTTGAGATCTAAGATCAAACCGGAAGACTCCAAAGAGGAGATCCTGAAAAAGGTCTTGGACCTTTTTTCGGATCGCTATCTTGCAGATGATGCGCTTGACTTCCTCTCCAAGACAACGGGGGGAGATCTGAAAACGCGGGTGCTCTCGGCAAAAGAGGAGCTCAACACCCTTGCCGGAAGAGAGATTCGTGCCGGACGCAACATGGGAGGCGTGGCCCAAAAGTATGCCAAAGAGGGACTCGGAGACCCCAAGACCTTGCGCGACCTTTACCGTGAAGTGACGGGAAATCCCAAAGAACCCGCCGTTTTATTTGAAGAATTTGCTTCCCATTTTGATTTTGAACGCCTGCAACCTGTGATCCAATTCCTTCTCCACTCTCTCGGAAGCGACTTAAAATCCAAAGGCCCCTCCATCTCTAGAGCGGAACTCCAGCGCCTCTTCTCAGAGGCGCGCACCCTTCAATCCATCCTTGGAGTTTATCGTTTCTTCAGAGGTCGGATGGGGCTCATCCAGAGCACTTTTAATTCCCAAGGACTTCTGCTTCCTAAGGCTTTAAATTTCGAGATCCTCTCCAAGGTCTACGTCAAATTCCTTAAGGAGAGCTATCCCAATACGGCTAAACTGTTCAATCTTGCTTCTATCTTAGGAATTGAAGAAGAGGAGGCGGCGCAGCTTATTCTTTTTTACCAAATGAAAGAGGGCCTGCGCCATACTTCGCCTAAACTTTTCCGTTCCGAAAAGCACCGCTCGGATCTCCAATCCATCTTTTTAGATGCTCTTGAAGAGATCGAAGAGTCAATAGAGGAGGAAGAAGAAGAGGATGAAGAGGGGCAGCAAAAGAAAAGAGAGAGATAATGAACGATTTTCATAGACTCATGGAAGATCTGGGAAAACTTCTTGACATTACCCTCATCCCCGATAAGCACCATGCCTGCGTCCTCAACTTCGAAGATGAAATTTCTGTCCAGCTTGAGGCCGATTCTTCAAGACATGCGCTCACTCTCGCCACCATCATCGGAGAGATCCCCGCCGGTAAATTTCGGGAACTGATGCTCTCCATGGGACTCAAATACAATGCTCTCTATCCGAGAGCGGGAACCTTCGCCTATCGCACCAACGAAAACCAGCTGGTCTTTTTTTTTCAACTTCCCTTAGAAAACCTACAACCTGAAACCATCGAGGAGGCTCTTCCTCCCTTCATTGAAAAAGCCAAAGTATGGAAAGAGAGCCTCTCACGTGGAGCCATTCCGCCGCTGGAAGCTCCCGAAGCCAAAAAAAAGCCTTCCCTATTTGACCTTAAACCCGGTAAAAAAACTGAAGGGCTATGAACTCTTTTGAAGCCAAACTTGCGGCAACTCCCTCTGCCTCTCACTGGAAGACCATCGGAATGAAACCCCATCACGGCATCGCCATTCCCCTCTTTTCTATCCATACGAAAAACAGCTCCGGCCTGGGAGAATTTTTTGATCTCATCCCTCTTATTGACTGGTGCAGTGAGCTTGGACTCGATGTCATCCAGATCCTGCCGATTAACGACTGCGGCTCCGACCCCAGCCCTTATAACGCTATTTCGTCTTGCGCCATCAACCCGATCTATCTCTCCTTGACCCACCTTCCCTACTTAGACAAATTTCATGTTCTTAAAGATAAAATTCCCGCTCTTCAAGTCCTGACCAAGAGTCCTAGGGTCGCCTATCACGAAGTCAAAATCCAGAAGACGGCCTGGCTCCGCGACTATTTTACTCACGCCGCCTCTATTATCCTGAAGACACAGCATTTTATGCATTTCATTGCAGAAAATGCCTGGGTTGAACCCTATGCCCTCTTTAAGGTCTTAAAAGATCTGACGGAACAATACAATTGGGCCACCTGGCCCCGAGAATATAAATCTCCGACGCGAAAAGAGTATCAGACGCTCGTAAAGGACAACTTTTCCGAGATCTCCTTCTACATCTTCTTGCAATACCTCTGCTTTAGGCAGTTATCCGAAGTAAAAAAGTATGCCAATGAGCGCTCTGTTCTCTTAAAAGGCGATATCCCTATCCTGATCAGCCCCGACAGCGCAGACGTGTGGCACGAACCCGAGCTCTTTGACACCTCCGTTGCTGCCGGAGCCCCGCCCGATTCCTACAACCCCGACGGACAATACTGGGGATTTCCGCTCTACAACTGGGACCTCATGGGCGAGAGCAACTTTGAGTGGTGGAGGCGGCGCCTCAAGGCAGCCACTCCTCTTTATAACCTCTATCGGGTCGATCATATCATCGGTTTTTTTCGCATCTGGGCCATCCCCCATGAACGCTCTCCCAAAGAGGGCTATTTCGTCCCAAGAGATGAGATCCTGTGGCTCGCTCATGGCGAAAGGCTGCTTCAAATGATGCTTCACTCCTCCCCCATGCTCCCCATCGGAGAAGACTTGGGATGGGTCATTCCCATCGTTCGCAAGACATTAGAAAGCCTCGGCATCTGCGGCACCCGCGTCTTGCGCTGGGAAAGGCGATGGGAAAAAGATCGCAGCTTCATCCCCTTAGAGCAGTACTCTCCGCTTACGATGACGACCGTCTCGACGCATGACTCTGAAACGCTCTCTCTATGGTGGCGAGACAGCGCTTTGGAAGCCAAAGAGTTCGCCGCCTACAAAAAATGGCCCTACACCTCCGAGCTTACAGCCGCCATGCGCAAAGAGATACTCTGGGAGAGCCACCATACTCCTTCTCTTTTTCACATCAACCTTCTAAACGAATATCTTGCTCTCTTTCCCGAGATGGTCTGGCCCCGCATCGAAGATGAAAGAATCAATATCCCCGGAAAGATGCTCCCTGCCAACTGGACCTACAGACTGCGCTTAAATCTGGAAGAGATGACCGCGCATCCTGCCTTAAAGGCCGCGATAAAAGAGATCCTTCATGCGCCTCTGCCTCCCAAAGTCCAAGGATAGAAGATGCGCCTGATCTTTTTTCTTTTGTGCGCCGCCACCCTCCTGACAGCACGAGAAAGGGCTTCCGAACTTCCTGAAGAGCTTCTCTACAAACGTCTGGATCCTCTCTCGATTAGAGAGCAGCTCTCTTTCTATCACCTCTATCCAAGCAGCCCTTTTGGACAAAAGGCGTTGGCGCAGGCCTGGGAGCTCTTACAAAAGGGCCCAGGGGATAAAGTCGAGCTCTCGCTTCCCCCCTTTGACCTTCAACCCATCCTCTCTCTCATCACCCGCAACTCCTTCGATCCTATAGAAAAACTCTCCGAAGAACAGCTGCAGCTCGTCGAGAGCTGCGGGGAGCATCTTGCCCATCGCAAGCTTCTCGGCTCCCGCATCTGGACCAAGGAGACTTTGGATAGCCTCCCTCTTCAGGAGATCGATATCGGCAGAGGACTTCTTATCAATCAGTTTACAAACGCAGAAGATGCAAAAGAGAAGATCCGCCAGTATGAAGCTCTCCTCGACCTCATGGCTCTTCAAATCCTGGCCCGCCTTCCAAAAGAGCCCACGCCCTTGCAAAAGATCTCCGCGATCAACTCCTTCATCTTTCATGAGATGAATTTCCGCTTTCCTCCCCATTCCCTCTATGCCAAACAGATCGATCTCTTTACCTTCCTCTCCTCTGTTCTCGACCGCCGCCAGGGCGTCTGCCTAGGCGTCTCCATTCTCTATCTCTCTTTGGCTCAACGATTAGATCTTTCCTTAGAGATCATCACTCCGCCGGGACACATCTTCCTCCGTTACAAAGACGACAAGCGCATTGTGAATATAGAAACTACGGCGCGAGGTGTCGATCTCCCTTCCTCTACCTACCTGGGGGTCAATACACGAAAACTTCCCGTCAGAACTCTAAGAGAGGTCTTAGGGATGGTTTTTTTCAACCACGCCTCCCTTGCCTGGGAGACCCAAGACTATCGCCTGGCGGCCACTCTCTATGAGAAGGCGCGCCTTTACATGGAGGACGATCCGCAGCTCCGGATGTTGCACGGCTTTAGCTGTCTTTTTGCGGGAAACAAAAAGGAAGGGAAAGAACTTTTGGAAAAAGGAATTCCTTTTCTCTTTGATGAGTCCGTCTCGAAAGAGACCCTTCCCGAGGATTACCTCAAGGGCGACGTCAACCTAAAAGGGATCAAAACGATCTTTTTGCCCGTAGATAACAAGCGAGAATCGATCCTTGCAAAGCAAAAAAAACTCAAAAAAGTGCTGCAGAAATGTCCCCGTTTTCGAGAAGGCTGGTATCATCTGGCAGTCACCTACCTTCAGCTGGGAAGAGAGAGCGAAGCTTTTGATGTCTTGAAAAAGCACGATGCCCTTGATCAATCAAACCCCACCGTCGCCTACTATCTCTCCGTTCTCTCCCTGCACCGGCTCGACTACAACGAAGCGTGGCACTATCTCAAACAGGCAGAAAATCTTACAGCTGCCCGCCATCACGCTCCCAAAGCTCTCCGCCACTTAAAGCAAGAACTCAAACGCCTCTCCCCCCCGGACGCTTCCCTCTCCCTGTGAATTGCGGGCAAGAACCGCACGAAAAAGGTTCTTTCAACAAGCCCGACCAGCCTAAGACTCAAATCTTGCATGTCATGAAAAACCATACATCTGCATAAGCCGTGAATTCATGACTTTTAATCCGAGAGGAAAGTCCGTGCGGCCGGCGATGACCTCGATGTAGCAGGCCCCCTTATGATGTTGTGCCATCTCCATGGCCTTATCCAGCTCGGAATTTGTAGCAGCTCTGGCCGTAAACCAATCCTTGCACCCAAAGGCTGCTGGCAGAGCTGTGTAGTTCCACTGTGCCAGATCGTTATATTTGTGATCCGGCGATATTTCAAGCGCCCGCTCGATCATGTATCCGGAGTTATTCAGTACAAATATCACCGGCTTTGCGCCATAACGTCCCATATTTCCCAGTTCGTTGGCGGTCAACTGATGAGAACCCTCGCCGGTAAATAGCACCGTTCGCCTCTCCGGCGCAGCCAGCGCCGTCCCGAAAGCGCATCCCGTAGCATAACCGATCGAACCCCATTGGGACTGGTTGTAATACGTAGTTTTCTTCGGGAAAGGGAGCATGGCAATGGAACTCTGGCTACCCGTTTCAACGATAACGATATCCCCTTCGCAAAGAAAACTTGCGTAGCGTGAATATAAGCTCTCTACGCTGATCGGAGCTTCCGGCTCTCCCACTTTCCGGATCTTAGATCGGACAGGGCAGCTATAGGGTTGCGACGACGTGTACATGGCCCCGGAAAGGCCATTCAGTACATCCTTTAACTGCACAGGGTTAAATATATCCTGTCTTACCCTGACGAAATCGATATCTACAGTAATGACCTTTTGCTCGTCCAAAGTGAAATCGTATGCCAGTGTATTACTGTCATTAAAGAACGAACCGCCCAGATTCAATACCCAGTCTGAGCCCTGCACCAGATCCCGTACGACCGGATCGGAGTGATTACCCACATACATCCCGGCAAACTGCGGATGCTCTTCGGACAGAACCGCTTTATCCATGCCCATAGTAACAAAAGGACGACCTGATTTTTCGATGACAGACTGAAGCTCTTTTTCCAGACGAAATCGGGCGATCTTATATGAGGGCATGATTACAACACTCTGGCTGGAATTCAATATTGCCTTCAACCGGCCCATTACCTTTCCCAGCTCGATCGGATCCGATTTTGGGGTGGGATAATTTAGCGACGGCGTCTCATGCACCTGAGCCAACGCCATATCCTCGGCTACCAGCAAATAGGCTGGCCGGCTTTTAGCCTTAGCTATCGCTATGACACGCTCCATCTCATAGACAACGTTATCCGGGGTTAACACTGCGCTTACACATGCAGCAGCGGCGGATAAAGGTGCGAAATTCTGGAATACACCGTCTCCAAGAGTGTGGTGGATCACTTTATGATTCAGCTGGTGGCGCATCGTCGGCATGCCGACGAGATGAAATACGGGGACATGCTCGGCCATAGCGCCCATGACGCCATTTATAGCGCTCAATTCTCCTACTGCATAAGTCGTGCAGAGTAGAGAGGCGCCTTTTATCCTCGCATAGCCGTCTGCAGCATAGGATGCGTTAAGTTCGTTGGAACATCCAACCCACCGCATCTTAGGGTGCGAGACGACAGCGCCGTTCAGCGGAAAGGCAAAATCACCCGGAACACCGAAACAATCTGTAATGCCTAATTTAGACAGCCTGTCTATTATATATTCCGCTACGTTTACCATTTTCGTCTCCTCTAGAATATGCTCTACACAAATGAACTCAAAAGTTGGATTTTCGGCTGCGCCAATGCCCCGGGCTTTGACGATCGCGGGAGTTTTCGCATGGCCCAAAACCAACTTTTAAGTTCATTTGTGTATAACTTAATATCTTGTGTATAAACTCTCAAATGGGATAAGGTGAAACAAGCCGGAGTTTACAGGATGGGAGAAGGCAAAAGATTGCATCATCCGTCCTTTTTCATCCTGTAACCTCCGGCAAAGAGGTAGCAGATGAGATTTCTTTGTGTTTTGATCGGTTCTCTTTTAGGAATTTCATCTCCTCTTTCTGCCTTGATTCTCATCGAAGATGTGATGAGCCCAAAAGACCAGGAAGAAACGGGCGTCTCTAAACTTACCCGTATGGAGAAGCTCTATTTAGAGAAGTGGCTCAACAAAAAATTTATTCTCAAATCAGAAAAAGAACAAATAAACGATACAACTTCACTCTACGTCTCGGAAATCATCAATCAGGGCCAGCAACTCAGACTCAGCAACAACTCCCTCTACGAGATTGCTCCGGACGATTGGGAGCTGGCGCAAGCCTGGATTGCGCCCACAGTTGTTCGCGTTACCTTCAGCAACGATCCCTATTACCCCTGGACCATCACCAATCCCCTCTCCGGCTACAGTGTGAGAGGCCGCCTTATCGGGACAGAGAGACCCCAATTCCTTCCTCCCGTGCAGCCCCAGCCATCTATTCCCTCAGAAGAGGCGCCTTCAGAGCTTCCCCAAGAGCAGCCCCAGCCAGAGGATCAAAACGCATCGCCGCCGCCTCAAGAACTTCCCCCTTCTCAAGAAGAAGAACTACAGACCCAAGAGGCAGTCCCTCAGCAGACCGCTCCCTCCAAACAGACTCCTTAAACACTATTCAAGACTTAAAGAACTCTTTAAATTGGGCTTGGAGGGAGGCGGGAACCACCTCTTCAATGCCTGCCTTGTCATACATGAGAAAATAGGTGCAGGCAATCATGATCCCAAAGGCAGGGCTGAAAAGAGCTAGAAAAAGGGAGATTCCACAGACAAAAGAGCGCTTGACAGAGACCCAAAAACCCGCCGCTGTCTCTTTGAAGAGCGGAACTTTAAAACAGCTCAAGAGATAGCCGATGATACAGAGAGAAAAGAGAATCACGGAATAAGCCATCCAGAAGCCATCTGCAATGAGAAGCAAAAAAAAGAAGAGACGGGCAACGAGCGTAGAGAAGAGACGGTCGCGCCTCGAGTAATTCTCCGCTTCGCCCTCTTTTACCTCTTGCGTAAGGTCGAATTCGAGCTGCGCGCTCTTCTCATTTTCTTGTTCCTGGGGCTCAAAAATATCGTAGATGGCCATCGCTTTTGCGGGAGGTGTTTTGGCCTCAGTATATTCAGATCGAGAAATTTCTGTAATCCAAAGAGTGCGCTTTTTTAAAAAAAAGATTTATCATCTTTAGCATAAAGGAGTTATCCGATCTAAAGGATGAAAAAGAGATTGAAGGAGCCTTGTTTGCCGCTTCTCAAGAAAAGAGGAAGTTAACTGCTGCCTATGAGAAAAAAAGCGCCTGGCGGACTTGCTTTTTCCTGGAAAAATATGCAAGCGGCCTGCTAATATTTCGACAAATCAATCTTTGGAGAAGTCTCATGGGAAGAGAGTGCCAAGTGACAGGCAAGAAAACGCGTACGGGAAATCACTACTCCATCCGGGGAATCGCCAAAAAAAAGAAAGGGATTGGACTCAAAACCACCGGCATTAAGCGCCGACGCTTTCTTCCCAATCTCATGAAAAAGCGGTTCTGGTTTGCAGAAGAGAATCGTTTTATCACCTTAAAAGTTACTCCAAACGGCATGCGCACGATTGATAAGGTCGGTCTCGCATCCGTTGTTCGCAAGATCCGCGCCTCCGGAAAGAGCCTCTGAGAAAGAGCTTACAACTCCTGTTTTTCATCTTGCTCATCTGTGGGAGCGTTTGGGTCATCCGGATAACACGCAGCATTACTCTCCCCAGCGAAGAGCATCCCCTATGCTTCTATTCCGATCAGACCCGCGATGACTTAAGACGGCTCTTTCTTCAAGCGCTCAAAAGCGCACGGGAATCTATTGATTTAAGCATCTACGCCTTGACAGACGCCGACTTTCTTTCCCTCTTGCAAAAGAAACGACAAGAGGGGGTCTTAGTGACGATCCACTATGATGCAAAGGCAACCTCCCTCCCTCCCGCTTTGCAACAAGAGTGCATCACTTTGCCTCATCGAAAAAAAAGCCTCATGCATCGAAAACTCCTCATCATCGACCACAAACTCATCCTTTTAGGCTCTGCAAACCTCACGACGGCCTCTTTGACGATGCATGATAATCTGGTCGTTGGAATATATCATCAGGAGTTAGGGAGACAGCTCGAAGCGCGCCTTCCTCTTTCCCATTTTACTCTTAGCGATCAAGCAGGAAAGGTCTGGCTGCTTCCCGAGTCGCGCAGCAACGCACTGGAGAGCCTCTTGGAAGAGCTTCAAAAAGCCAAAAAAAAAATTTGCCTGGCCCAATTCACTCTCACCCATCCCGCTCTTGTAGAAGGGCTCTTATCAGCCCGCTCACGGGGAGTGATTGTCCTATGCGTCCTCGATCATTACACTGCAGAGGGAGCCAGTCGACACGCGCTGGAGAGCCTAAAAGAAGGAGGGGTCTCTCTCTTTGTCAGCAAAGGACAGCAACTCTTTCATCATAAGTGGGTGTGCATTGACGATAAAATTCTCTTTACGGGCTCGGCCAATTGGACCAAGGCCGCCTTTTCCAAGAACTCCGACCTTCTTCTCGCCCTCCACCCTTTAAACAAGGAGCAAAGAAAGTACATGCGAAAAATCTGGAAAACGATAAAATCCGATTCTGAGCGTAAAATATGAAGTTGATTTTTTCGATTGCCTTTTCCCTTTTTTTACTCATAGATTCTATTGGAAATGTTCCTATTTTTCTTTCCTGTCTGAAATCCTTTCCTCCCAAGCGGCAAACGATCATCATCTTCAGAGAGCAGATCATCTCCCTCTTTGTCATTTTCCTCTTCATGTTCCTGGGACAGCCGCTTTTGGATTTTCTCCGCATCCAACACTCCACTGTCTTTTTTTCCGGTGGGATCATCCTTTTTATCATCGCACTTAAGATGATCTTTCCTCCCCGCAATGCTCACGACATTTCTCGGTCAAAAGAAGAACCCTTCATCGTTCCTTTAGCCATCCCTTTGAGCGCAGGTCCTGCCACCATGGCTGCAGTGATCCTGTATGCTGCCCAAGTTCCCACGTTGTGGCATCTTTTTTTTGCAATCCTCATCGCATGGCTCGCCTCTTCCGTCATTCTCCTCTCATCCTCCCTCTTGTCCAAGCTTCTTGGAACACGGGGAATGACCGCTTGCGAGAGGCTCATGGGGCTCATCCTAACGCTTATTGCCGTGCAGATGTTTCTCAATGGAATCCAGGTCTGTTTTCAAAGATAACTCTTTTTCTATGCAGAGCTCCCTGCAAACTCTTGGAACAAACTATAAAATCACTCTCGCCTACGTCGGAACACGCTATTTCGGATGGCAAAAGACCGAAAGCGGCCCCTCCATTGAAGAGAGTCTCGAAAAGGCCTTTTTTCAAACGACCAGGCAAACTCCGACCCTTCAGGCCGCCAGCCGCACCGATCGGGGAGTCCATGCCGAAAGACAGATCATCAATTTTTTTTCTCTCAGTGACTTCGATCAAGAACTGATCGAGGCTTTAAATAGCTGCCTTCCTCACGATATCTCTATTCTCTCTGTGGAAAAAGTCTCTCCTTTTTTTCATCCCACGCTGGATGCCGTGGGAAAAGAGTATCACTACTTCATCTGCAACAAAGCGGTTCAGGACCCGTTTCACCGCCTCTTTTCCTGGCACGTCCCCGCTCTCCTCTCTTGGGACAAGATGCAGAGGACGGTCTCATTTTTTTGCAAAAAAGCCGATTTTTCCGCTTTGACCAACCAGAGAAAGTCTCTTCCTCAAAGCAGAATCTGCCGCCTGAGCTCTCTAGAAATTGTTCCCTTGCCCGAAAATCGGTTAAAAATCTCTTTGATCGGCGATCATTTTCTCTACAAAATGGCTCGGAATATCGTGGGAACATTAGTCTATGTCGGCCTGGGAAAGCTCCGGCTTGCGGACATCCCCTCTCTGCTAGAGAGCAAAGATCGAACTCGAGCCGGAATCACAGCACCCGCCTGGGGCCTACACCTAAAAGAAGTCTTCTATCGAAGTTGACAGCGCTTCCCTTTTAACTCTTGAGGTTGCTTGGATAAATCTTTAAGGAAGGAAGATATGGAAGACGGGTCGCTCTGCGTGAGAAGGATTTGCTGTGGAGTAATCGATTTGGAACTGTCTCAGAAGCTGCGACAGAGCAAGTGTTACGGATTGCTCGATCTTTTCTCGAAAAAAACCCTCCAGAAAACAATTGTTGGTCCAGACATAAGGAGAAGAGAAACAGTAACCCTTTTGTAGCATTACAGGAGCCTGAATATTTAGAGAGCCTCGTATAACGGGCAGCTCTTTTCCTTCTACACTGGTGATATTTCTGATCTCAAAAAAAAGGGAAGGTCGACTTGATCCGAAGCGCGTAAGATCAATTTGTTCCCTTCCGTTTGTTTTCACGAGTAATTTGTTTTGAACAACAACGCCAAACTTTTCCAGTTGATTGACAATGAGTGAATTAACTTTTGCGTCTTCTTCTCTGTTCGGAGCAAAGAAATAAAAAAAGCAGTTAAACGTAGAAAGTCCTTTCAAAGGAATCTCATCTTTATTATCAGGTCGATCCTGACTCCCATAATGAGTGCTTAACGGAATAGATATCCTTGATCGCTCTGTACCGGATAACATTGTGCTTCCTGTAGCGTCTGTGGCTTCATTTAATCGGGATTCCTCCTCAACCATAGTGCCTTCGACTATGGCTGTCGTCGTTCGACCCGATTTGATTTTGATTCGCTCGCTACAGAAAGCAAGATGTTGTCGAGTACAGAGCCTTGATGGATCGGCTTGTAAAAAAAGAGGTCCTAATAAACAAATCTTAAAAACAAAAAAAAAGATTTTATACACAAATGAACTCAAAAGTTGGTTTTGGGCAATGCGAAAGCTCCCGCGATTTGACGATCATAAGTCATCCCATATTTCTAATATTGGGTGACTTACGATCGTCAAAGCCCTGGGATTTGGCGCAGCCGAAAAACCAATTTTTGAGTTCCTGTATGTATACATTCCATGATTGAATTCAGTTTAAATCATCTTATTTTATTCATCCCAAGCGGGATTTGGGGCAATTCCAAATAATTCCCATCTTTTGTTCCATTGATACCATTTGTTAACAAGAGGGCCCAAACATCCTTTCCATAATCCTCCCTTTCTACAACAATTTTTTGCCATATCTGCAAGCTCGTCAATAATTATATTTAAAGCTGCTTGAGAAATGGGAGGAGCTTTCGAAATGAGAATTCTCGCCAAATTAACTGTGCCCTTGATTCTTTCAATGCATTCTTTAACAGAAATATGATCGCGCCCTAGAAGAGGAAGGATTTCTTCTCTGATGGTTCGATCGGAATTTAAGGGATTCGGATCAATGAAAGAGATAGCCTGAACATGCTCATCGATGCTTTCTTGTAAGGAGAGCGTAATCCGTTCAACCGCTTCATGATTCTCTAAATTCGCATAGGCAATAGCTTGTCCAAAAAGCGATCGAAAGGAGTATGAGTATTGATTATGTAAATTGCTTCTTTGCTCATAGAGATTGATTTGATCAGCTGCTTGAAAATCAGCTAAAGCATATTCCCAACTTTTGGAGATGAGATAGCTTTCACCTCTCAAAAGCAAAAGAACCTCCATCTGCTCATAATTACTTGGATCAATTTGAGCAAGTGCTGAAGTTTCATTACATATGATGTCTTCAATCGATCCATAAAGGCTGTAATCAATAAAATCGCCACCGCCTTCTTCACAGGCAACAATGACGGATGTAAATTGGCCCGCAAAGAGAAAAGCTAGTAAGAACAGTAAATAGCTCACATATTCTATCGTCATCGCCTGCTTCTTTTTCCCGAGCCGCTTGCAAAACATGCTTTGGAGACCAAATTCGTTGATGTTTTTTTGGAAACTCAAATCTTATTTTTTTAAATTAAAATAGTTACTTTCTTTTTTTCAGTCAACAGCCTGCGGCTGAAATAAGCGCCTCTCTCTAAAAAGAATTTCATGAACAGTGAAGGCGGCTGAGCAAGGCCAGAGCTTCTTTAGACTGAGTTCAAAAATTCATTTTAACGGAAGCCGCTGTATTGAGAGCCAAATTCTTGAATTTTTAATATTTTTTTTTTAAAGTCGATGCCTCTTTCTCAAAACTCGATATAGCGTGGACACCAGTAAAAAAAAGTGTTATATCAAGCACCAGAGCAACCCCCATAGCAAAGAGCGTTTGTGAGAAGAAGAGATCGCAGAAAAGATCGCCTCTTGTGGCTCTTTGCAGCAGCGTTTTTCTTCTCATCTGCCCTGCTTGTTGCCAATCCCGAAGGGTTGCAGATCATCTCCGGAAAGGCCATCCGGTCTGCCTCCAGCGGGACGAATCTTCTTGAGTTAACCTCCAAGGATCGTACCATCCTTCATTGGAAGGATTTTTCGATCAAAGAGGGAGAAATCACCCGTTTTCTGCAACCGAACTCCTCTTCTTCCATTCTCAATCGCGTCACAGGGACATTACGAAGCCGGATCTTAGGCAAACTGGAATCCAATGGAAAAGTCTTCCTGATTAATCCAAATGGCATCCTGATCGGAAATAACGCCAGGATTCATGTCGGCAGTTTTTTTGCTTCTACACTCGATTTTTCAGATACTTCTTTTCTGCAAGGAGAGGATCTTTTGTGTGAAGGCGCCTCCAAAGCCTCTCTATACAATCAAGGAAAGATTCGAGCAGATGATGGAGACATCTTTTTGATTGGATTCCAAGTTTTTAACTCAGGCGAACTCTCCGCTCCCAAAGGCACTGTCGCTATGGCCGCTGGGTTGAGCGTCTTGATTCGCCCGCACGGAAACCAGAGGATCTTCATTCGTCCTCAGCTAAAACCCCCTGCAAAAGAGTGCCGCGGTTTAGAGCATTCCGGCACCATTGAAGCTCTCCAAACAGAGCTCAAAGCCGATGGCAATCTCTATGTTCACGCCATCCGCTCTACCGGAAGCATCGATGCTCTCAGCGTAGAAAAAAGAGGAGGGCGCGTCTACCTCGTTGCAGACAAAGGAGATATCGAGATATCGGGAAGAATACGATCCGGCGAAATCATTGACATCGAAGGAAAAAAGATTGAGGTCTTCAATCAAGCTATTCTTGACGCCTCATCACAGAAAAAAGGAGGAGATATTTTCATCCGAGGAGAGAAGATTTCTGTCGACAACACCTCGCTTCTTTCCTCTAATGCCCTCCAAGACGGCACAGGAGGAAAAATCCTTCTGAGCGGCGAAAAAGAGACTCAAGTTTTTGGGACAATTGAAGCAAAAGGCGGCTCCGAGAGCGGCTCTGGAGGATGGGTTGGCTTAGAGGCCAAAGAACTCCTTTTTGCAAGCGGAAAAGTCGACACCTCCTCAAGACAGGGAAAGTGCGGAACATTAGAGCTGATTGCACCCCATTTTCTCCTAGCTTCCCAAGAACAGCTTGACTCCAGCCGCCTTTCAGATCACATCTATTCTCCTCTTGCCATCGCCGATCTTTTCACCTTCCTCTTGTCCAACTCGGTCACAATCAATGCTTCAAAACTCTCCTCTCTGGGGACAATCCGCTTAATCAACAATGTCATTTGGGACAGTCCCACGATTCTTTCTCTCTTAGCTGCGAAGAGCATCTTCCTGGATGGAGGACTCTATTCTCTCTATCCCCACTTTACTCCCGAAACCGAGACGATTCTCTTAAAAGCACCCGACATCAAACTCAACTTAACCGCAGGCCAGAAGAGGGATAATATCTTCATGGAAGCAGCCAGCGGCAACATCCGCGTCCACGCCCCTTCACGCATCTCATACTATGTAACGCCGGACATGATAGAGAGTCCACCCCAGAAACCTCCTCCCCCTCCCGAGGCCTCAAGTAAACCCCTCCCCGAGATGTTCCAAAATGAGTCTCCTTCCCAAGACCTGACCGCAACTGAGCCTAACCCAATTGAGCAGCCTCCTCTCAAGGAGTTCCTTGAGAACAAGCTCCCTCAAGACGAGATCGCAGCAACAGAAGATGTTAGCGAAAATCTCCCTGAGATGATGGAAGGTGAGCCTCCCTCTCAAGATCTTGCTGCCACCGAACCCCCTTCTATCGGCCAGCCACCCCTTGATGAGCTTCTTGAGAACACGTTCCCTCAAGACGAGATCGCAGCAACAGAAGATGTTAGCGAAAATCTCCCTGAGATGATGGAAGGTGAGCCTCCCTCTCAAGACCTTGCTGCCACCGAACCCACTTCTATCGACCTTCCTGAACTTCTTGAAAGTGAGCTTCCCTCTCAAGACCTTGCTGTTACCGAACCCACTTCTATCGACCAACCACTCCTTGATGAGTTCCTTGAGAACACGTTCCCTCAAGACGAGATCGCAGCAACAGAAGATGTTAGCGAAAATCTC
>Ga0156232_132_pt1 | contig 29591 bp, 20 predicted proteins | sample RifCSPlowO2_12_FD_107879 | JGI IMG/M metagenome (GOLD analysis project Ga0156232, IMG submission 107879) | Chlamydiae bacterium RIFCSPLOWO2_12_FULL_49_12
TCCTCGCGGGTAGAGACAAAGCGACATGGCCGCCTTTTCCGTCAGGAATTTTTCCTGGGAAGCGGGGAGGCCTTTCTGAGAATCCGTAGCTGCGCCGCGCGATACAAAGCGCGGCGCCATGATGTATTGATAATCCGTACCGATGGGAATAGTTCACTCTGCCGATGACTGAAGTGAAGGCGGGATTTACGGTCTTTAGCTCCACGCCCTGCCGGGCTGCTTTGGAGCTTAGGTTATGATGAAAGGCGGAGTAGGCAAAACCGGAGAGCATGCGGGCCTGTTTGGAAGAGCTCTCGCGCAGCTCTCTCTTTTTCTTTTGAAAGTCTAGGTTCTCGATGACGAGCGGCTTTTGGACTTTCAAGGCGTAGGCTGTAAGTTTTACAAAGAGATCTCCCATTAAAGCAAGGGTTTGGTTGCGATCCTTTCCGTAGGTCAAGAGGGGAATGGTTTTTTTAAAGAGAGGATTGCCGAAGCGGTCTGTCTCTACAAGCGCTACATGAGCGGCATTCAAATCGAGCCCGATTGCACCTTTTTTCTGATCTGAGGTAAGAGGGGGAAGGCTTCTTTCCACTGTAGCAAAGAGGAGCCATCCTTTTCGATCTTTTTTGAAGCGATAGCTGATGGCCTTACGGTTCTCAAGGGCGGTGAGGATCTCTTGGTGTCCGTAAGCAAATCGCAGATTGGACAAGGCGAGGTATTTGCCAAAGGTAGACAGGGTGTGAGGGAGGCGAAGGCGCAGATTTAAAGTCCCGTCGCCGTTTTGCGCGGCGACGCAGGACTGGTTGCCGGCCGTTTCGTCTTTCGAGCCTAAAATGAAGATCTCGGACTCTCTTGCTTTTTGCCAAGCTGCTTTCCACTCTTCATGAGAAGAAAAGTTATTTTCCGTTAAGGCAAATTGGGAGCGAAACCGTTTTTTGCTTCCAAAGCAGAGAGAGACTTTTTCTTCCCGGTTTTGGAGGTTCTTTAGTCTTGTTTGCAGGATGAAGAGACGGCGCTTTTTTTGATGCCGTCTCCTTTTGTCTTTTATTAGGCGAATCTTTTTTTCAAGAAACGCTAGGGTGTCTGCAAGTCCCGAAATGCGCTTCTTGTTTAGTTCTTTTGCGGAGGAGATTTTTCCTTCCAACCCTACTCTGCAGGCATTGAACTGGCGCGCTGTGATGCCGAACTCTTTTAGGAAGGGAGTCTTAAGATCATTAAGGCGATGTCCTGCGCAGGTTTTGGCAAAGAGGGTTCTGATGACGCGGCCAAAGAGAGAGGCGTAGGAGGAGAGAAGAGCGTCCGACGCGAGATCTAAAGAGAGGCGGGTATGAAAGGTTGCCATCATGACAGGAGCACCTTTGCGGCTTCGACCAGTTTTTTGTTTTTATGACTTCTTGCGCCATACAATCTTGCAGAAAAAACGGTAATGATTTCAAGGACATCTTTAGCGAGTTCTTCTTCAAAAGAGCCTTCTGTACCTTGATTGATCAGGACCACTTCGATTTCTTTCGCTTCGCAAAGAGAAAAAACAAGTTCCGCTCCAAAACGGAGCAGGCGGTCTTTATGTGTGAGAACAAGTCGTTTTGCTTTTTTTTCTAAAATGGCTTCTAAAAGCTTCTTCAGCCCCTTTTTTTGATAATTCATGCCGGAACCCAGATCTGAAATGATCTCGTAATTCCACCCATGACATGTGCAATAGGCGGACAAACGGTCGATCTGCCGTTTCAGGTCTTCTTTTTGGTCGTGGCTTGAGACTCTGGCATATGCTAACGTAAGAGTCGGTTCATGAATAAGGCAGTTCAGGCTCACCTCCGAGGGCATCCAGCTCTTGACTCATGCAGAAAAATGGCTCCTCCATCTGCGAGAGATCTCTTCTAGCCAGGACATCCTCCCCATTCGGATTGCGGCAACGCACGCCCTCGCCCGCGTCTGCATTTCCTCCATTTTAGCCGTCGAAAACGTGGATTTGAAGTTGCTTCGCCCCGATATCGCCTTTGGCGCCGTGTTGAAGGGCGAGGCGGACATCGCCCTTGTCCTGGACAATGCTCCCTGGGAAGGCGTCATTGCCTCTGAGATAGGGAAGGGAGAGTTTCAGCTCTATTCAAAAAAACGAAACACGTCCCAAAGCGCGATCCTGCTTCCGGAGGATCAGATGGAAGTGCTCGCCCTGCAACAGCGGTGGCAGCAGATTTACGGAGAGCCGCTTGCGATCAAAGCGCGGCTTCCCAGCTGGTCTCTGATCGCCGACATCTGCTCGCGCTCTACCGAAGTGGGATTTTTGCCGGACTTTTTAGGCAAACAGGCCAAGCTTCATCCCGTCTCCTGGCAGCCGGCCCCTTCCCGCTATCGCATTTTGGCTCTCTATCGTCCTACAACGCCTGCGCTTCAAAAGCGCATCGATTCACTGCTATGCCGATGGAGGAGCGTTTTTTAATATCGTCTACATAACGCCTGCCCTCTTCCAGCAAGAAGTTTAATGCCAGGACGGAAGACTTTAGCTCCGTATCGGTGCAGGTCAGGGCGGCAATCTTTTGATCAAACTGCTGCAGCACAAGAGTCAGCCTCTCCAGGTTTTTCGCCGCCTCCTCAGTCCGTCCGATGATGCCGCCCAATCTTTCAGATGCTCCTGAAATCATCCGGATCTTTTCTCCCAGAAGACTCTCCGCGTCATTTTTAATCTTGAGAAATGCGGCCAAAAAACCTTCCAGAAGAGCGGGACATCTGTTGAACAGCTCGTTTGCTTCCTCCAGAGAAGTCAGCGCCGTCCTGTTTTCTTCGCTGCCGTTTTGAAACTGCTCCCTGATCTGGACGGAAAGCGCGCCATAGAGCTGCCGGATCAGGTCCAAAATCTTTTGCGTGTTCGTTTCGATGCTCTCCTGGCTTTTGACAATGATCTCCTCTTTTGTTTTCTTCCCCTCCAAAAGAATCTCTTCCTTGCTCTTCTCCACGCTATCTATCACCATGAGCATGCCGTCTGTCTTCCGGGAATCGATGTAGAGCATCGCGCCCGCGCCTGCGCAAACAAATCCGGACGCGACATTTCCCGTAAAAATGTTGAAAAGAGCGACCATGCCACAGGCGGTTGCCCCCAGATCGCAGAGCAGGTTTCCCCAGCTTCCGTGGATATCCAGAAAGCCTCCTCCTTTCAGTTCAATCAGCGCCACCCCGGGAAAGAGAGCGGAAACCGCCTCTACGACAACCCCGCGGCTCTCCTTCTTCTCTTTTTCATGGCAGCAGAAGCACGATGCGAAAAACCGCGAAAGGTCGCTTGCCAACTCACCGCCCATCATGTTATTGATCTCTATAAAATACTCCAGATGCAACCTGCCCAGACTGACTCCATCGTCGAGGTCTCCGGAAGAAAAATGAATAAAACAACACTCCCCCATCCAATTTAGTAAGCTAAGACAGCTCGACCGGCTTTCAATCCGCTCCATCAATGAACGCAGTCTGTAGCCTGCGCCGAATTGTTCAATACTCCTTTCACGATATTCCTCAACCTTCCGCGAGGTTTTTGGATATCCATGCTGGTAGACAATGCGATCTTTTGAAAAAAGAAAGTCGAGCACCACCTGTTCAACCCTGTTTTCATGATCATCTCTCAACTTGCTTCCGGTTGCGGCAAGTTGAGAGAAATACCCGGGCATCAGAATCGTTTTAACGATTTCCTGTCCAAGACTGTTGGCCATCGTCTCCTCCTAAAGTTCGAGTTCAACGGTATCAACAAAAAATTTACTATACCGGTTTTACATGGTCTTAACATTTTCTTACAACTGTCTAAAGCAACTGGGTGTGACAAACTCCCGAAACGGGAGCTTGTCATAGCGAAATTATCCCAGTCAATTCGCGCCTCGGATTTATCTCTGGAAAAACGAGATGGAAAGCACATTAAAAATTGAGCACAAAAATGCTATGACAGACGTTCGTTTCGAACGTTTGTCACACCCAGCAGATGGAAGACTTCAATGGAAGGCAATTCTTATTCACTTGCCTTCTTCAACTCTGTGAGAAATGCGGGCTAATCGGGCACGGGCACGTTTGGGAGGTTACGCAAGAGGTATCATATTGGGCGAGATGCGATCGTAGAACCTAGTGCTCTGTCAACATTCTTTACAAATAGGCAACAAATTCCTAACATGCCGTTTTGATCTTAATTTAAAGGGGGTCATGATGAAAAGCTGCCTCTCTGTGCTTCTCTTTTTAGGAATAGCCCTAAGTTCCTGCGGCCGTCTGAACAAAAAGGAGCCAAAGCCCCCTCAGCAGGTGCTGCGGGTGAACATCTTTTCAGAGCCTCCCACCATGGACCCTCGTAAAGGTTCCGAAGTGATCGGCTCCTTCTTTCACTTTCTGCTCTTTGAAGGACTGACGCGCCTGAATCCTGACGGCTCTATCCGCCTCGCCCAGGCGGAGCGCTTCGACCTCTCTCAAGATAAAAAGCGCTACACCTTCCATTTAAGAGAGTCCCTCTGGTCCGACGGCACTTTAGTCACTGCCTATGATTTTGAAAAGTCATGGAAGGATATTTTGGATCCCCGCTTTCCTGCTGCCAACGCCCAGCTCTTCTATCCGATCAAAAATGCCAATGCGGCAAAGAAAGGGCTTGTTCCCTTAAGCGAAGTAGGAATCCGCGCCCTCGATGAGAGGACCCTCTTTGTTGAGCTGGATCATCCCACGCCCTATTTCCTGGAATTGATCTCCTTTTGCGTTTTTTTTCCCGTCAATCATCGGATCGATGAAACGGACCCACGGTGGGCTTACAACACTGGCCCTCTCTTCACCAGCAATGGGTACTTTGTTCTCAAAAAGTGGAGGCACCATGGAGAGATCGTCTTAGAAAAAAATCCCCGCTACTGGAATCCAAAGGGCGTCCATCTCGATGAGATCCGCGTCTCGATGGTCGATAACGAGACAACGGTGCTGCAAATGTTCGAGAAAGGAGAGCTGGATATTGTCGGACAGTTTCTCTCCCCTCTACCCATTGACGCCCTTCCCAAACTTAAGGCGGCAGGACGCTTGAACGTCTATCCCACAAGCGGAACGACCTTTTGCGCTTTCAACACAGCGACCTTTCCTTTTTCTAACAAGAATCTCAGAAAGGCCTTTGCCTACGCCATGGATCGCTCCGAGATCGTCAGCAATATCACGCAACTGGACGAAATCCCCGCGCTCGGCGCTATCCCGCCTATCTTAAAGAAAAACAGAAATCGAGCCTTTTTTAAGGACCACGACGCCAAAAGAGCAAAAGAGTTCCTGGAACAAGGCTTAAAAGAATTGGGAGTAAAAGCCGAGGAGTTGCACTTAACCTATCTCTATTCGACATCCGAACTGGAGCATAAGGTTGCCCAAGCCCTTCAGCAGCAGTGGCAAAAGACATTAGGGATTCACGTCCATCTCGAAAACAGCGACCACAAAATCTTGCTTGACAGGCTCACCAAACGCAACTACATGATGGCGCAAACTCTCTGGTATGCCCAATACAACGACCAGATGAACCTTTTGGAGCGCTACAAACACAAAGAGAACGTCAAGAATTACGCCGGATGGGAAAATCTTAAGTTCGTCTCTCTTCTCGATCTCTCCTTTTTAGCAGAAGATCCTAAGGAACGCTTAAGGATCTTAGAACAGGCAGAAGAGATCTTCATGGATGAGCTTCCCATCGCCCCCATCTTTCATAAAAATGCGATCCATCTTCTGAACCCCTCCATCAAACATGCCGCCTTCACGCCCATTGGCAATCTCTGCTACTAGCAGCTTGCCCTGGATCAGGACTCTAAAGAGAGAAGCAAGAGATGAGCTACCGCAAGTTTACAAAAGGCTTCCCTTTCCGATCGCACTCCTCCTTGTGCTCTCTTGCCCCTTTCACGTTTCCCTTTAAGCGGCGCGTCAAACTTCCTATTCGCTCCTCCTTCCTCTCAAGCCAACCTACTGAACTCCATTTGCAAGTCTTCCTTGAGTACATGAATCAACTGGTTCTAACGATCCTTCCTTTCGATTTGCAAGAGAGGCTTCTCTCTGCACAATCTCCCGAGGAGCAAGTGAAGGCTTTCTCCTTCCTCCACTCTCAGCTTCCCTTAGTTATCTCTTCTCATTTCTCCAGCCCTCCTTCGACATTCTGCGCCACGCTGCTCTGCGCCTCTGACTTCACTCAAGGAGTCGGCCGCTATTTTACGGACACCCTAAGCCGCTGGCTCATTCCAGGGAAATTCTTAACCGTCTTTTCCGCTCACTCCCTCAATTTTCATTTTGAACTCTGCGACAAAGAGAACTTCTTCATCCATCAAATCCTCATGCCGGTAGAAGATCAAAAGGAACTCTCTCTCATCAATCATAATTTTTCCTCCCTCGCGCAAGAGCTCAAGCTCAACATCCATGCCGTCAAAAACGCCCGTAAAATTCTTTCCAACAAGCATCTTTTGCCGAGGCAAAAATACGCCCTGATCGAAGAGAGCATCGCCTCTCTCTTTGATCGTCCCTCCAAAGAGATCGACAGCAATATCTTCGATCAGATGCACCACTTTCTTTTAAAGCTCTCAGGAGAAGAAAAAGAGGCGGAAATCAAGAAGAATTTCATCGAATTGATGAAGCAAAAACCTGCGCTCTTCAATCGGGATATCTTCACGGAAATTCGCCATTTCGTTCTCCTCTTTCGAGACAAGTTTACAGCCCTTCGCAGCCACCGGCATATCGCAAAGACCATCTCATTGTTGTATCTTTTTTACCACTCGCTCAACCAACGGATCAAAGAGGCTCCTAAAACACGCCATCTCTTTTTAAAGCTCTTCCAGACCAGGCTCTTTTATCCTGAAGAACAAAAGAGCGTCTTGAGCCTGCTGGTCGGCATCAATATCCTTCAGGGAAATGAGCTCTTTGAACAGCGCCACATTTTTTCTGCAATCGAAAACTGCCTCCCCGGCATTCAAAAAGTGAAGGACTCTTTCATCGTCGACCGCCGCTCTTCGGATAAAATGCGCCTCTTTTATCTTGAAATTGAAAAAAAGGACGGTTTGCCCTTCCTCCTCAAAGAGAGGAAACTGCTCAAGAAAAGACTGCCCAGAGAGTTAAAGGGAAGAATCGAAAACGTTCTCCATCCCATCCTTTTGTCGCGCAATGAAGAAGAGATTTTGCGCCACACTGTCTTGCTGAGCCGGGAACTCAAATATGTCCACGATATTCCTCAGGCCTACATCTCCTTTGACGCCCAGATAGGTCAAAACTTGAGCTTCACAGTCATCCTCCTGCGCATCCTTCACAGAAAAAGTTCCTCCTTGAAAGAACTTCTTTACTCAGTCCAAGCAGCTCTTCATTTCCATGACTTTGAAACGAAACAAGCCGGCTTCGTCAGAAAAAAATATCCCAAAGAGGCCTCTGTCTTTCGCGTTGAAATTGACAAAACGCCCTTTGTACGCAGAGATTTTTCCCTAGACCTTTTCAAAGCGCGCCTGGTGGTCTCCGAAGAGTTGACACGCATCCTGGGAGAAATGCGCGATTTCAATGGAGGCATGCTCTCCAAACAGCAGGAGGCGCTTTTGGCTTTTAAGCACTCTCTTCAAGTGGCCGGGAAGAGCAGCGACTTCATTGTGGACAACTTTTTTTACTCCATCTCCCCGCCGATTACCCGCTCGCTTCTTCCCACCTCTTCTCTCAAACAGCTCTTTCTCATCATGCTCGAGTCTCAGGAACAAGATTTCGTCTCCGACTCCTTCTGGATGAAAAGCGCAAGAGATAAAGAGTACAGTCTTATCCTGATTGCTTCCCCTTACGGCCCCTTTAAAGAGACGGCTCTTAAGACCCTCTCCACATTCAGCATTGAGCCTCTCGATCTCTCCGTCACCTATGTCGATTCCAATGAAATCGCCGCACTTGGCATCATTCTCCGCTGCGACGATCCTCAGACGGTCCAAAAGATCCAACAAGCGCTCTTGCTTGCTTTGAGCGCAACTTTTCCACAGATTCCTCGAGAAGCGGCTACCTAAAAGCAGGAGTTTACAGGATTGGAAAAGCGGCATCTGATGCAATCTCCAATCCTGTAAACTCGGGTGAGCTTCACCGCCGGCTCATGCCGCTCTCTTTCTGGCGCTCAACAAATAAAGAGGAATGCTCACAAGCAGCACCAATGCTCCATAGGAAAGGATCTCCGTTCCCGACCCGACAAGCGCCCAAAGGGCATAGAGCATTGCGACAACGGCAATACAAACTGTCCCCTTTTCCAAGCGGCCCTTCTCCTCACGCAAAAGCAAAATCTCCGAGACCGGCGTGTAGAGATAGGGAACAAGACTTGTAAAGGTCGCCAAAAGAATCAGCACTTGGAATTGTTTGACCAGATCCGGAGAGATCGTCAAAAGAAGCAAAAGAGAGATCAGAAACGAGGTGATGATTAATCCTAGAGCAGGAACCCCCCGTTTGTTTAAGCGCGAAAAGATCTTCAAAAAGAGCTGATCGTCCGCCGCTGCCATGGGAATCTGCCCCTGCAAAAGAATCCAGCCGTTTAAACTGCCCAAGCAGGAGATGATCGCGCCGATGGCAACCAGCGCCTTTCCCCATGATCCAAACAACAGGGCTGCGGCATCGGCAAAGGGAAAGACCGATTTTTGCAACTGATGAATGGGCAGCATCCCCATGATTGCTGCAGAACTTGAGATATACGCGACTGCGGCAATGACGGTTCCAAAAAGCGTAGCCAAGGGAATCGTCCGAGTGGGATTTTTTACAGAACCCGCCGGGACCGTTGCCGACTCGACTCCCAAAAAAGCCCAGAGAGTCAAGGTAGCGCCGTGTGTGATAAGATTAAAACCGGAAAGATGGGGAGAGGTCACGTTCAAGGATTCCGTGATGTGCTCGCTTCGGAAAAAGAACCATCCCAGAGCGCCAATGAGCAGGATGGGAATGAGTTTCAAGATGGTGGTGATCAGCTGCACGATGCCCGCCGTATGCACTCCCATCAAGTTAATCGCCGTCAAGACCCAGATAAAGGCTATGGAGGTAAAACAGGCCGGATAGGGCTTTGACAAGACAGGATAGAAGACCGAGAGATACCCCACTGCAGCGAGAGCCATCGCCGCATTTCCAATCCAAATGGAGAGCCAGTAAGAAAATGCCGTCTGAAAGCCCAAGAGATTCCCCATTCCTGCCCGCGCATAGGCATAGGGGCCCCCGGTTTTCGGCAAGAAGCGCCCCATCCGGGAAAAGACAAGGGCAAGCAAGAAGGCTCCGGCGGTCGTAAAGAGCCAGGACAACAGGCTGAGCGAGCCCAAATTGGCCAGCTGCGCAGGGAGTATAAAAATCCCCGAACCGATCATGCTTCCGGTTACAAGGGCCGTAAGAGATGCAAGCCCGAGTTGTTTTGGCTTAGCCATAAGCGCCCTCCTTTTCCCCACATTTCTATTGCTATGGACTCACATTCCGCAATCATTCTTGACATCCTCTCCTCCCTAAAGGGAGAAGATTCCTACGGCGTTCAGTTAGTGTTAACTGACTCGCTTCGGCAGGGGCTTTCGACCCATGTGGAGTTATACCGAACGCACTTGAAAAATTGGATTTGGGCCGACGCGAAAGCTCTCGCGCATCGACATAGAATGAGTTTAACTAAGCGAGTATTTATTGAAAACACGGAAAAAACACGGAAAAAACTTAGGTTCTCTGGCTTGCCTTGTTTCATTGGATTCTTTAAACTCAATTCTTTATGAAGAAGGCTCTTTTACTTTTTGGAGGAACTCTTCTCCTTTTTCTTGCTGCGACATGTACGCTCGACCACTATCTTTTCAAAAAGAACAAGAGTTTCTCTGTCCAGATGATTCTCTCGACCCTCCCCGCTTGCCCGGCATGGACGACTCCCGCACCCTCTTGGGAGGAGCGGGAGCAGCTCCTGGAGATCTTTTCCCAGAATTTCCACTATTTGGACCGGGGAGGGCAATCGGCGGTCTTTGCGAGCGATGACGGTGAGTATGTGCTCAAATTCTACCGTTTTCCCTCTCATCTTAGGCCGGCCGGCTGGCTGAAGCATCCCTTTGCTTATCATTTCCACACCGGGCGCAAAGAGATTAAAAAGCACAACGCTGAAAAGCTTAAGATCACCTTTAGCAGTTTTCTTCTTGCCTCCACGCACCTCAAGGAAGAGTCGGGACTGCTCTTTACCCATCTCAATCCCACAAAAGAGCTCCATCTCTTCGTCCGCATTGTCGACTATCTTGGCAGCCACTATAGGGTCAATCTCGATCAGGTCGCCTTCCTTTTGCAGAAGCGGGCAGAGGGAATCTTTCCCACGCTGGCGACTCTCATCAAGGCAGGCAAACCGGAAGAGGCGAAACGGCATTTAAAGAGCCTGCTCCATCTCCTCTTGGTCCGGTGTAACAAGGGAATAGCGGACCTAGACGCCCTTCTCGAACAAAATTACGGCTTTTCTAAGGAGAGGGCCATTCACATTGACGTGGGCAGGCTTGCCCTTGATGAAACGTTCAAGAAAAAAGAGAAAAGAAAAGAGCACTTCCATTCGGTCCTCTGGCGTCTTAGGGAATGGCTCAAAGAGAGCGCTCCCGAACTCTCTCTCTACTTCGAAGAGAGCATGGAAGAGATGCTCTCCTCCAATGTTTGAAGGAAAACTTCCTTCTGTTCTCCCGTCTGCATCTTTTTGACCAAAACCTTCTCCTGCTGAAATTCCGGGTCGTCGGCAATAAGAACCAACTGAAATCCCTTTTTGTCGGCATAGCGCAGCTGAGCGCCGAGCGATTTGCGCTCCAGGTACGCCTCCGTCGCCATGCCGCGGGCGCGAAGGCGCGAGGCGATCTCCAGATAGCGGGAAAGATGGGCAGGATTTTGCATGGTGACAAGAATGGGGGCGATCGCTGCCCCTTTGGGTTTCAGAATCCCTTCTTTCATGAGCTGGGGAATGAGGCGGGTCACGCCAATCGAGGTGCCGACACCCGGCAGCTTTCTGTCAAGGAAAACCCCGGTAAGGTCGTCGTAGCGCCCCCCGCTGCAGATGCTGCCGAGCTGCGGATGCGTCTGAAGAGTCGTCTCATAAACGGTTCCAGTGTAGTAATCCAACCCCCGCGCGATCTTGACATCTATGGTGTAGCGCTCGTCTGGCACGCGAAGCATCTGCATCCCTTTCACAACCTCTCTCAAATCCTGAACCCCCGCTTCAAATGCCGTGCTGATAGAAAGCGAAGAGAGGCGCTTCAAGACGGCGTCCGGAGAGCCGCTTAAGGAAAAGAACTCCAACAGGGAGCTGCAATCTTTGCGATTCAATCCCAGGCGCTCAAACGCTTCCGCTGTCTTTTCTAAGGGCTGCTTTTCGATCTCATCTACAATCTTGATCGCTTGATGGACGAGCGGCTGCTCAGAGATGCCGACGCTTCCAAGCACTCCTTGCAAGATCTTACGATGGTTCAAGCGGATGGAAAAAGGGCCGATTTGCATCTGCGTAAAGACCGCGTCAATCACCGCGCAGATCTCTGCGTCGAAGATCAAAGAGAGAGTCCCATCTCCGATGACGTCGATATCGCTTTGATAGAACTGGCGGTATCTTCCCGCCTGCGGCCTCTCTCCTCTCCAGACGGGCTGGATCTGATACCGCTTGAAGGGAAAGGTAAGTTTTCCGTAGTGCTGAGCCACGTAGCGGGCAAGCGGAACGGTAAGATCGAAATGGAGAGCCAGATCAGACGGCCCTATTTCCTCCTCTTGCAGCCGGCGCAAGAGATAGACCTCTTTTCCCTGAAGCCCCTTTTCCAGAAGATGTTCAACGCGTTCCACAGCAGGCGTTTCGATCGGGACGAATCCAAATTTTTCATACACTGCGCGCATCGTATCCAGAACGCTTTGGATCACAATCTGTTCTTCGGGAAGAAATTCCGGAAAGCCGGAGATCGGCGTCAGTTTTTTCATCTATTCCTTTCGGACGTCTTTCTGTGCAAGGAGGGCGATGATGGCCTCATCGCTTACCTGATCAAACTCTTTGTAAAAAAATCCCACCGCTTCAAAGTGCGAAGGCACATAGAGACAGACGATTTGATCGACGTCTTCTTGCATTTCTCTTAACGACTCCTTAGCTGCCACGGGGACGGCAAGGATGATTCCCTTCACTCCCTCCGAGCGCATTCCCAGGATTGCGGCTTTCATGCTCGCTCCCGTTGCAATGCCGTCGTCGACAAGAATAACGCTCTTGTTTGCAAGAGGAGGAGGGGAGATGTGGCGACAATAGAGAGCGGTTCTTTCGCGCGCCGCCTTTTTTTGCCTCTCTGTCTCTTTGAGGAGATATTCCTTAGAGACTTCCAGAAGGGAAATCAGGTCATGATTAAAAAAGCTCTCGCCGGCGGCAGTGATAGCTCCCAGGGCAAGTTCTGGATTTTCCGGAGCTCCCACTTTCCGCACGACGACCACTCCCAAAGGGAGGCGGAGCTCTTGGGCAACCGCGGCTGCCGTCATCACTCCTCCCCGGGCAAGTCCTATTACTACCACATCTTGAGCTTCCCGATACTCCTGCAAATAGGCGGCCAACTCTCGGCCCGCCTCTTTCCGGTCCAAAAAGAACATGAATGCTCTTAGGCTGGTTTTTTAAATAAGATTAAGCTATATCTGGCGTTAGGACAAGTCAAAACCTCGTCTCTTGAGATGAAATTGTTTATTCTTTTTGCCACAGCAGTAGGAGCCGCAATTGGCGGATGGTGGGTCACAACACACCACCCGGACCTAGTGAATAAAATTGAAAATTTCATCAACAAGGGAGAGCTTCATACTCTAGAGATTCGCTTTGGCGCCCAAGAGCTCATGGAGGCGCATAAACGCGAGTTGTTAAAAGACAAGAGGCATGAATACCTCAAGCCTGCCTTAAAATTTTATCCTTATCTGTTGATGGAGGTAAAATACTGCCTCTCCGACCGTCTGACAGGGGAGGGAGTGATTTTGTGGGACCTTCGTGATGGCGAGATGGTGATTCAAACGAAAGATTGGGAAAAGACGCACGGCTTTGGCGACTGCCTGAGCAGCCACGCAACCAAAGAAGAGTTTAAGATCTTGAACATCTTAGCCCGCAAAGGGGGAACCGTCGATCGCGAATCCTTATCTAAAACGCTGCGCACAGAAAATGAAATCCTCGACTCTTTGATTGACAGCTGCCGCAGAAAAAACCTGATCGTCCAGGCGGGAAACAGCTACCGCCTCCACCTCCAACGGCCAAAATTTAATATCCTTCCCGAAACAAGGCTCGACAAAAAACTCGTCACCCAGCCCGTCAAAAGGGCTGCCCGCCTCAGCACGCGCTATTCTCCCCAGCACATCATCCACGTCGCTCACGCCGCCTTCGGAAACCACTTCTCCATCCGCAAAAAGAGCATTGTCTATCTTCCCGTTCATAGCATCGTGGTAAAAAATCCCGACGGCTCCATCCACACCAGCCACTGGAACGCTCTCAATGGCAAGCTCCTCGAGCCCTCCCATCTGATGGAATAGAGCAGTTCACAAAAAGAGCAAAAGCGGGTAAAGTGTTGCCGTTTATCCTTCAAGGAAAGATGGCTGAGCGGCCGAAGGCACGTCCCTGCTAAGGACGCGTACCCTTTTTGGGTACCGAGGGTTCGAATCCCTCTCTTTCCGAAACACTTCCTTTGCTTTTGCCTTGAATGTAAATTCAAGGCTTTTTTATGAAAGGAGACATGTCAGAGACAAAAACCATCAAGGTCGCGCCCCATTCCAAAGAGTCGGAAATGATGGTGCTGGGGTGTATGCTCACCAGCATCAACAGCCTCAACATCGCAGCCGACGGCCTAAATGAGGAAGACTTTTATTTCAGCGAACACAAGACCGTCTTCCAGACTTTAAAAAATGCCTACTTAAGCGACAAGCCCGCCGATGTTCACTTGATTGCAGAAGAGCTCAAGCGTCAAGAGAAGCTCAAAGCCATCGGGGGCGTCGCTTACCTCACAACCTTGGCGCAGTATGCCGGCACTTCCGCCTACATTGAAGAGTACACGCAGCTTGTCAAAAGCAAGGCTCTCTTAAGAAGGATGATCTTCGCCGCGCAGGAGATTGAAAAAAATGCGCTCAGTGATCCCGATGATGTCTCCGCCGTCCTGGATAACGCCCAAGCCAAGCTCTTTGCCATCAGCCAGGAGGCCAACCCCAGCATCGGGATGGATCTCAAAGAGATCCTCTCGGGGGCAAAAGCCGAATCGCACATTCCCTATCTCAAAGAGCTGCAACAGAGACAAGAGGAGTATCAGAAAAAGGGGCCCAATGAGATCAAGATCACGGGCATTCCCACGCATTTCCTCGACTTGGACAAACTCTTAAACGGTTTTAGCCCTTCCAATCTCATCATCTTGGCTGCACGCCCCGCCATGGGAAAGACGGCCCTTGCCTTGAACATCGCGGAAAACATCTGTTTCAAGAACCACCTTCCCGTGGGCATCTTTTCTTTGGAAATGACCGCCGAACAGCTTTTGCATCGCATCATCTGTTCGCAATCCGGCGTGGAATCGGAAAAGATCAAAACGGGCGCCCTAAACGGCACGGAGTACCAGCGCATTGTCTCTTGCATCGGGGAGATGCAAAAGCATCTCATGATTGTCGATGACACCCCGGGGCTCAAGATCACCGATCTTCGGGCCCGCGCCCGCCGCATGAAAGAGTCTCACAACATCGGCTTTCTCATCGTCGACTATTTACAACTGCTTTCCGGATCGGGTTTTTTGCGTCTTTCGGACAACCGTCAAAATGAGATCTCCGAGATCTCCCGTCTTTTGAAAAACTTGGCCCGGGAGCTCAACATTCCCCTCCTTTGCCTGGCTCAGCTCTCCCGAAAAGTCGAAGAGCGGCAGGGCCACCGCCCCATGATGAGCGACTTAAGAGAGAGCGGCTGCCTGACGGGAGATGCCTTAATTACTGACGCAAAAACAGGACAACAAATCCCCATTCAAACACTTGCAGAACGCAAGCGGCAGACCCCAATTCTCGTAAAAGCCTTGAATCCTAAAACTTGGAAGCTCGAAGATCGCCTCATGACTAAGGCTTTCTGTTCCGGAAAAAAGATGGTCTACGAACTCGCCACGAAAAGCGGCAGAACCATTAAAGCCAGCGCTAACCATCCCTTTTTAAAACTGGAAGGCTGGACGCGTTTGGATCAGCTCAACATTGGTGATAAATTGGCCATCTCGCGAAGGATCGACATTCAGCCACCTCAAAACTCTTACACAAATAATGAGAAGGGATCTGTCAATCAAAAGCTCTTCCTTACAAATATTGGTGCAGCGGGAAAGCGCGGAATGCCTGTTGCTTCTTTGCTAGCAGAGTCGGATGTCTACTGGGATGAAATCAATTCTATCACAGCGCTAGGTGAAGAAACCGTCTATGACGCAACTGTAGAAGGTCTTCATAATTTTGCGGCAAATGATCTCATTGTCCATAACAGCATCGAACAGGATAGCGACCAGGTGCTCTTTCTGCTCAGAAGAGAGTATTACGACCCCTATGACAAGCCCGGCTTTGCCGAACTGATCGTCGCCAAAAACCGGCATGGCGGCGTCGGGACCATCCCTCTTGCCTTCCGAAAAGAGATCGCCCAGTTCGTCAACCACACCAAATTTTCCTCTCAGGAAGAGGCTAATGATGAGGCCTTTTCAGCCTTTTCGCCCGCCGACTAGCGGCAGTTCCGACTTATACCGAACGCACTTGAAAAATTGGATTTGGGCCGACGCGAAAGCTCCCCCGGTTCGACGATCTTATGTCGCCCAATATTAGAAATATGGGGCGACATACGATCGTCGAACCGCGAGGCGCAGCCGAAATTCCAATTTTTGAAGCGCGTTCGGGATATTCATTCCATTCCGTTAAGCAATTCTTCTGCATCGTCAACAATCTTGCTATGGACCCCTTGTTCTCTAGCGACGGCCAAAGCAATACGTTGCTTAGAGATCCCCCTTTCTAACGAGAAGGGCCGTTCGATCCGTTGAGAAGATGAAAACGCTACTGCAGTTTTATAGTTACTAAAGTCATTGGTATCTGTTTCAAGTCTTGTAAGCGCTGCATAGTGGGTCGCCAGAAGCGAAACGCTGTTTTGATAACTCCCAAGCCTCTTTGCAAGAGCATACGCCATTGCCATCCCTTCATTTGGAGAGGTCCCGCTAAACAGCTCATCGAACATGCTAAAGGTAAATCCGGCGTCTCCTAATTCTTCAATCACCCGACATAATTCCACGGCGCGCTGAATTTCAGATTGGAAAAGCGAAGCCTTATTACTGATGTCGTCAGTAATGTCCATATAGGTAGCAAGATGGGAAAATGGGGTGAATGCCATCTTGTCCGCCGGAGCGATTCCGAAGCTTTGAGCTATCATCATCGATAAAGCGATTCCCTTAATAGTTGTTGACTTTCCGCTAGAATTCGGCCCGGTGACAACAGCGTTACGCCTATTTTCACCTCCCATCTCAACGCTATTTTGCACCGCTTGATTCACATCCACAAAGGGATTCCAAAAATTTTCCAGAGAAAAATGGGGGGAATCTTTCTTCTCATAAAGGGGGAAGCAATAGTGCACCCTTTTTTCTTTATATTCATTGTATAACGCCGAAATAGAAAGAAAGGCGTCCACCTCAGCTACCGCATTAAGTCCACGTCCCAACAATTCCTGCATCTCCTCATCTTGTAAAAGCTGAAAGCAAAGCAAAACTCCACCTCGGGAAAAGAACCACTCTCTTTTCTCTTCGAAAGTGGCGGTTTCGAGCATCTCAAAAAGAGCTTTTAATCGCGGATTTTCTGCGGTCGCAAAAGAGCGCAAGTCAGAGAAATGCTCGAATTTTTCTGCAAGATCAGGATGTTCGGAAAGAATCCGATAAACATTTTTTGTATGTTTATAGTAAGTTGCCACCTGGACCAATTTGTTCTGCACCAAAGCTTCGCTTTGAATATCCGCCTTGCACCAACCCAGAGTGCTGCGCAGACCTGTAGCAATCAATCCTCCGGCAGCAAGAGTTACCCCTGCGGTCGCTAACAGATTTTGTTGCGCAAGCAGAAGAAGTCCGGCAAAAAGAGGCCCGGTAGAACTAGAAGCTGCCGTGAATCGCGCAGCATAATCTTCCAGCGCTTGCGGAGAAGCTCCCAGAAAGCCGAAGAATTGAACGGCTGTCCAGATTCCGAATGCCGGAAGAAGAACGGAAGAAGCAATTTCCGTGCAGGCATTTGATATCTTCCGAAAATTTACATAACTCGATTTTACACTAAGCATGGCCGGAGAGTTATTGAGCATCCTTCCCAAACATGAATCGTCCTCGTATTGAAAATATTGTTTATTCATTGTGCCCGGCAGCTGCAGATACTGGTTCCAAAAACTGAGCAAGTGGCTTTCATCCGCAGCCGAGTCTTTTAACTCGGTGTGCAAACGCTCATAAAGTGTGCTATTATTCACCATTTCTTTAACGATTGCCTGGCGCTTTTCTAAAACATCCCTGTCGGCGGTAGGTCTTGCTAAAATACCTAACAAATATGCCCGGCCAAGCTGAGTGTCTGTCCGACTAACCAGCGATCCCAAATATCTATCTTGGTATTTGCCATTGCCGCTCAAAATATTGAGATCAATCCAAGTTCTTTTACCGAGAATACTTGAAGGAACTTTTGCTCCCTCACATTGAGCTAAAATTTTAAATACGGCCATCAGCACCACTCTCGGCTCAACTTCCAAAAGGATATCTCTTTGTCTAGGGAGAAACTTTCTATAATCTCCCCCCGCTCCCGATCGGATTTTTTTGTCTCCATTTCCCGATAAACTACGACCATGTTCTTTGGCTATTTCATCGTAAGAAAGGAGATAACCGCAGAATGTATCCTCAGAGGGCGCAACATCGACAGCCACCTCTTTGCACTCAATGGCGATGCTATTATTTATATTATTGGTCATAAGGTTAACTCTTTTTTATATTTTAAATCTAAAAGTGAATTATAAATTCAAATTCATACAAAAGAGTATGCAAAATAGTTCCAGATGTCAAGACCCAATGCCGGTTTTTACTTTCATTTTACTTTCATTTTCTAGACTTTAACTCCTAGTGCGGCTAAGATAACCTCCGAATATTCAAGGATTCGGTATATACCCCATGTCATCTGTCAAAAAAAAGCGAAGAGCCAAGATCGCCAAGCACAAGAGAAAGAAGCGCAGCCGTCGCGATCGTCATAAGAAAAAATAGAGTTTGTTCTCCTTTATTCACTATGTGGCAATTTCCTGAAGAATTCGGCGCTATCGTCGTCGGCGCCGGTCATGCCGGCTGCGAAGCAGCCCATGCAGCTGCAACGATGGGCGTCAAAACGCTCCTCATTTCCAGCTCATTGGACACCATCGCCAAAATGAGCTGCAATCCCGCCATTGGAGGCACTGCAAAGGGGCATATGGTGCGGGAAATCGACGCGCTTGGCGGCATCATGGGAAAGGTTGCCGACGAGACGGGCATTCAGTTTCGCATGCTCAACGCCTCCAAGGGCCCCGCTGTCCGGTCTCCGCGCGCCCAAGCGGACAAGCTCGCCTACAGCCGCGCGATGAAGCGGCGCTTGGAAAAGAGAGATCACCTCTTTTTAAAGCAGGGAACGATCGAATCGCTCCTGGTGGAAAAGGGGAAAGTTTGCGGCGTAGGGACTCAAGAAGGGGTCTGTTACCGGGGGCGAGCAGTCGTTTTGACCACAGGGACCTTCCTCAAGGGGCTCATCCACATCGGAAAGAGCCGGCTTCCAGGAGGACGAGCGGGAGATCCTCCCTCGGAGGGCCTCTCAGCTCATCTTGAGGAGCTGGGCTTTATGCTGGGCAGATTAAAAACCGGCACCCCTCCCCGCATCCATCGCCGCAGCATCTCTTTTTCAGTCTTAGAGGAGCAGCCGGGAGAGGAAGGGGTCTTCTTTTCCTTTGATGGGCCTCCTACATCTTCTTTGCCCCAAACCTTCTGCCACATCACCTATTCAACAAAAGAGACAAAGGAGATCATTCAAAAAAACCTTCATCTCTCTGCCATCTATTCGGGTCAGATTCAAGCCGTCGGCCCTCGCTACTGTCCCAGCATTGAAGACAAGATTGTCCGCTTCGCCGACAAGGAGCGCCACCAATTTTTTTTAGAGCCCGAAGGCCTTGATACCGATGAGATCTACATCAGCGGCCTCTCTTCTGCGCTTCCTCAAGAGATTCAACTCCAAGTCGTCCGCTCTCTGGTGGGGCTGGAAAGAGCCGAGATCCTGCGTCCGGCCTATGCCATCGAATATGACTTTGTGAAAAGCGGCCAGCTTCTCGCTTCCTTGGAAACCAAGCGCATCGAGGGACTCTTCCTCGCCGGCCAGATCAACGGAACCACAGGCTATGAAGAGGCCGCCGCGCAAGGCCTCGTCGCAGGAATCAACGCCGCCTCCAAAGCGCTGGGAAAAGAGAGGCTCGTTTTAAAACGCTCCGAGGCCTATATCGGCGTGATGATCGACGATTTGATCACAAAAGAGACCGACGAGCCCTACCGCATGTTCACTTCGCGCGCCGAACACCGTCTCCTCTTGAGGCAAGATAATGCGGATCTCCGCCTGCGCTCCTATGGATACGCCTACGGCCTGATCAACAAAGAGCAGCATCAAAAAGTGAAGATGAAAGAGGCCGCCCTTGCAAAAGAGCTCGAGCGCTTGCACCGCACCTATAAATCCTACGAGGGAAAATCGCTCTCTCTGGCCCAGCTTCTATGCCGCCCCGAAAACAGCTACAAAAAACTCTTACAACTCTTCCCCGGCTCCGTAACGGACTTAGGAGAGGAGAGCAACCTCCAGGTCGAGATCAGCTGCAAATATGCCGGCTATTTGGAGCGGCAAGAGCGAGAGGTCAAGCGGCTGGAATCTTTAGAAACGCACCCCATCTTCCCCGGATTTGATTTCTCAAAAGTCACGGGGTTAAGTCGCGAAGCCAAAGAAAAGCTCGCCCGCTTCGCTCCGCAGAGCATGGGACAAGCCTCTCGTATTTCCGGTGTATCTCCTGCAGATATCGCCGTCTTGCTGGTAGCACTGAGCACGCAAACGATAAAGATATGACTGTTCATCTTTTGCATTTAAAACAGTCTCCCGTCTTAACCCAGCTTCAGATCGAAGAGGCCCTTCTTAGGACAGATGAAGACAACTGGTATATCCTCAATGAAGGCTCTTCTCCGGCAATTGTCATGGGGATCTCCGGGAGAGCAGAGGAAGTGGTGGACTTTCAAAAAAGAGAAGCAGCCGCCCTTCCCGTCATCAAACGCTTTAGCGGAGGAGGGACCGTCGTGGTGGATGAAGGAACGCTCTTTGCCACCTTCATCTGTCAAAAAGAGCTTCACCCCTTCCCGCCCTATCCTGAAAGGATTTTAAAATGGACCGAGGAGTTTTACAAAGAGGTCTTTTCGCTTCCCGCATTTTCCCTCTGTGAAAACGACTATGTCCTGGGCGGAAAAAAGTGCGGAGGCAACGCCCAGTACATCCGCAAAGAGCGCTGGCTCCATCATACGACCTTTCTCTTTGACTATCACCAGGAGCGCATGGAATCTCTTCTCTATCCCAAAAGAGTCCCTGCATACAGAAAGGGTCGCTCCCACACGGATTTTTTATGCAAGCTCTCTTGGCATTTTCCCTCCCAGGCCGCTATTGCACAAGCCTGCATCCGGGAGCTCAAAAGACGGTTTTGTGTCAAACCGAGCTCTTTTGAAGCGGTCTTAAAAAGAATCGAGGGCCGCTCGCATCGCAAGGCAACCCGGCCGGAGTGCATTTGATCTTTTTTTAGCAAGAGGGTACATCTTGAAACGCAAGACCTTCTCCTGCCTCTTTTAATGCACGAGTAAAGGCTTGAAATGTCTGATCCGTAGCGCCGACGACAGAGAGGAAGTTGGGGATGATTTCAAAACGCTTGGGCAAGATGGCCCTTTCATCAACCATGAGAGCTCGGGAAAAGACCACTCCATGCAAAAGAGACGCGATACGATCCCACTGAGGGTCCTCTTTAAGAGCCTCCATCGAAAAAAGAGTCAAGGCGTTCATCACGACCCCTCGATCGATATCCTGCTTGCACGCCTCGCTGCGCACGCCCACAACACCGCTAGAACCTGCTTGTGAGAACTGATCTTTCATGATTCTTAAAGTAGCAAGGAGTTGAAAAAGGGAGAGAAGAACAGCGCCTTTGCGAGGCGCGCTGAGCATCTTCCATTCGTTATTATCGGACGTGATCTTATGAGCGAGGCTACGAGCCTGCATCAGAGCTGCATTCCGCTGCTCTTGGGGCAGCACGAATTTCTCTTGAACAAGCGGATCAAGACGGTTGTAGTACTCTTCAACGAAGTCATTCCCGTCTTGCAACCCAAAGCCTTTAACCTCCTCGCCATCCAAAGAGATCGCAGTAAAAAGATCGCCGTAGCCCCTTAGGATCGTTTGCTGGACCTTTCGACGCGCCTCTTCTCCCGGAACATCCGGATTTTCCAGGGATTGCTGCCAATGCATCCGCTTGTTTTGTTTCAAATAATCAAGATAGGCCAGGTCAATCTCTCTATCCTGACCCAAGCCGGGCCCCAAGAAAAAGAGCATCCGCTTTTCTTGATACACAAACTCTCCGATCATCTGCTCTTCATTTCCATGATCATAGGAGTTGTAATCTTCTCCATGATAGCCAAAGGCGCTGACAATCTTACAAACGGCCTCAAGTAGAGGATGCGGTTTTTTCATGTTTTGGGAAGCGCCTGACAAGCCAACCAAAGAGTGAAGAGTCTTTTGAGGATGGGCGCAATACCAAAGCAGCTTCCAGACGATCTGGGTCTTTTTGAGAGCGGGAAGCCCCTGAAAGATTTGGCGCATCTCTTTTGAGAGCCGTAAAGAGCCCTGTGCATGTGTTTGAGGCGACCCATCCTGTGCATGTGTTTGAGGCAAGCCATATTTTTTCAAATAGTCTCCTACATCCCTTAGCGGCTCTTGGGCGCGTCCGCCCAGCTTCAAAGAAGCTGCCAGGTGCTGAAGAAAGCGGATATCGGCCCCATCTCCTTGACGCTGCCTGAGATATTCGGGGGATTGGAGGACTTTTCTTAGCTCCTTTCGCACTGCTTGGAACCTTAAGTGCGCCTTGCCGGGAGCAAGAGGAGCGTCCAGTAAAGCGACAAGGTCTCTAAAATTTATTCTATATTTGGTTCCGGCCGCATCGGAGAGGGGGCGAATCAGAGAATCGGACTTAGCCAAGACTTCTTTCATGGCTTGAAGCCGGTGTTGATTGACTCTCTCTTTAAGTTCTCCCACCTTCTTTTTCCAAGCGCGCACATTGGGATTTAGACATTCATATGCGCGATAGAGGGCCCCTAAAACGACTGCCGCAAGAAGGACAGGAGAAAAAAGAATCCCCGAGATAACCCCAATCGCGATCTTCCAATTTCTAGCTTGATGCGTCCTGGGAACCCAGGGGGGAAGAGTTTGGTTAGCCAAGGACGTTACCTTATCTGTTGAGATAGAAGAGGGGGGCAAGCTTTCTCTCGAAGGAAGCAAGAAATTAGGTTCAATCCTATTCATGAGGCTATCTGTTTTTGTTAGAGATCTAAATTATAACAAATTTTCAATTTGTCGTCACACAAATAGTTAAACAAATAGTTAAATAGTTAAACACAAACTGTTAAATACTAAAAATTTATTACTTCTTTCTCGCGGCTTAATTAAAATTATTAGTTTACATGTCCTGGCAATTTCTCGCAGCCACGTCTTCAAGAGCCGCACAAGAGCCGTCTCCCCAATATTTCGGGCGCGGAATTCCTCTCTTATAATCTCCAAATAAGAGCCTTTTGACAAGCTCGGCATGCCATCCCTGCACTGCAGCTTCCAGAGCAAGATCGACTCCCCTCTCATTGGGAAGGGGGACCTCGGGGAGATAGGCTCCGGTCAGAAACCTCTCGACAAGCTTAGAATGCCCTCTCTGCACTGCCGCTTCTAAGGAATCGTTGACCCCTTCCTGATCGGGACGAGGCACGCCAACGGGAGCGGCGTTTGCCAAGAGAAGATCGACAACCTCTAGGCGCCCATAGCGAGATGCAATCACAAGAGCTTGATTAACATAAACTTGAGTAATTTTAGTGGCGATCGGGAAGCAACTGTGCCTCAAAAGAAGCGTCACGATTTCTACGTTTCCGCGCTCTGCCGCTTCTTGAAGAGCCGTCTGCACAGCTCCTTGCCTTTGGAGCTCGTTGCCGGGAAGAAGCGTTCCTCTTAAAAGGAGGCTAACGATCTCAGAATGACCCTCTTGAGAGGAAACGATCAGAGAGGTATTGACCACCCAATGATTGGGAATCGAAGCGCCTCCCGGCAAGGGCCCTTTTAAAAGCCGCTCTACAATCTCACGGCGGCCCTCTTGAGCGGCAGCAATCAGAGCCTGATCGAAGCCTGCTTGGTTAGGAGCCGGAACGCCTTGCGGATAGGCCCTGCTTAAGAGGCGCTCTACAACCCCAAGGTGACCCTCTTGAGCGGAAATGATAAGAGTTGAATTGACGCGCCGTTGACGGAGGTTCTGATTGTCTTCGGCATAGGGGGCGTTTAAGAGAGACTCGATTCCAACAGCATCTCCTATGAGGGCGGAGAGACTTAAAGCTTCATGAGGAACGGACCCCATTCTGTGTCGCAAGAGCAATTCGGCAACCGGCTTGAGCCTTCTACTCATAATTTGGCCGAAGTCGTTTAAAAAGAAGAAGGACTCGATGAGATCTTCTACTTCCATGGGAAGCTTTCCCAGCCGTGTTAAAAACAGCTTTCCTGACTCCTCTTCCCGTTTCATGGAAGCAACCGCGCAAGCCGCCTGACTCATTAAGGACACCGGACAGCTATGACTTAACCTAAGACCTAATGTCATAAAATCTCCATTATTATTAACTCAAAAAATAGTATAAATTGAAACAAACAAAGCGTCAACAACAAAGGACAGTGAGAACAGTGAGAACTTTTCAGTGGTCAAATCGCAAAATTCCCGTTATTCTACTTCATTCTTCTTGGCAAAACCCAGTTATTGACTGAAGAAAACGGGATGATATGTCATTAAAACGGCCTTTTAAGCTTGGTTCATTGATTTTGCCGTCGAATGTTTTTTGCGCCCCCTTAGCCGGGTGTTCTGATCTCCCTTTTCGCAAGATGATCGCTAAATACAGACCAGGCTTACTCTATTGTGAAATGGTGAAGATGGGTTCCTTGATACATGGAAATGGTAAAAATCCTGAATTATTAGATTACGAGACTGCCATGCGCCCCATCGGCGCGCAAATTTGCGGCAGCAGCCCTGCAATGGCCGAAGAATGCGCCAAGATCATCGAAGATTTGGGTTTTGACACCATCGATTTGAACTGCGGCTGTCCGGTCGACAAAATAACGAAAGACGGCAGCGGTTCCGCTTTGCTCAAAAATCCCGATCTGATTGGCGAGATAATTAGCCGCATGGCAGCTGTCGTCGACATCCCCGTAACGGTTAAAATCCGTGCGGGATGGGACGCTAATAGTATTGTGGGTCCGGAAGTCACGCGCATTGCGGAACAGGCCGGCGCTGTTGCTATTTGCGTACACGGAAGGACACGCTGTCAATCTTATGCAGAACCGGCAAATTGGGATTACATTCGCGATTGCAAGCGGGCAGCTCATCATATTCAAGTGATCGGCAACGGAGATATCTTCGATGGATTGAGTGCGGAGAAGATCTTTGCGCATACAGAATGTGATGCGATTCTGCTTTCTCGAGGTACTATGGGACGGCCCTGGTTAACAGATGACGTCTATCGCCGTCTTTCCGGAGAGCCTCCCCTTATTCGCACAGCCATGGATTCTCGAGATGCCTTTCTAGAACACTTGGAACATATTGTCTCTTACAGAGATCCGCATAAAGCTGTTTTCGATTTAAGAAGGGTGGGGTGCTGGTTTCTACGCAATATTAAAGGAGCTCGTGGACTTCGCGATACCATTAATCGCGCGCAATCCTCTCTCGAGATTCGTCAAATGATCCATGACTATTTCCGGAATGAATGTGAGCCTTCTTAATAAAATCCGCTAAATATGGCATTAATTTACGCACTACACCGGATGAAACCGGCGCAAAATTCAGAACATGTCTGGCTGAAAGGCCATCTCATAAAGAGTTGCTTTTTTTAGCGCATGACCCAACCGGCTAAGCGCAAAAAAAAGCAACTCATTGAAGGACAAAAGATTGCGTCAGATCCCGACCAGGATCTGCTTTTCCGAAGACATTGCCAGTCTTGTGAAAGATCATGTTCATAGAGCGCAGAAAATTACTAACTGGAGCATCAACGGGTGACATGAAAGTCTGACCGAGAGCGCATTCTTGTGCCAAAAACATTGTCTATGCTAGATCTGACCACAGGGGGCCTACCAAAATAGGCTGTTATAGCCTATGTGCGCTCAAAAAAAAACTCAAGATGTTTTATTTTGAAAACGATCCTTGTTCGCAATATCGGATTTGGTGACAATATCTGGACTGAACCTCTTGTTCGTCATCTCCTCGCGCAAGGAGAAGAAGTTCTCGTCCAAATTGCTCATCCTTGCATCTTTGATCATTATCCAAGTACCCGGTTGTTCGTCAATTGTCTGGAAAAATTTTTTCCGATGAAAAATTGGCCCATAGACCTCAAATTTCAAGAAATGCCTCGTATGCATTATCTCGAGGCCTTTCGCCAGCAGGCTGGCATTTCAGATCTACCCCTCAGTTATCCCAAGCTCTATCTCTCCGAAGAGGAAAAACAACGAAAGATCTCGCATAAATATGTGATATTTCACCTAGATAAATATCAAAATATACAAAATTTTCGAAATGTTTATGGAGTGCATTGGGAAAAAGTGATCCGCTACCTCCGATCGCGAAAACTAGAATCAATTCAAATTTCAGGGAAGGGGTTAGATCTTATCACAACATGGTTCCCAACCCAAGATTTGCGACAAGTGATGTCCCTAATTTATAATAGCGAACTTTTTATTGGGCTTGATTCGGGACCCAGTCACATTGCCGCTTCTATGGGTATTCCTTCTGTGATATTTTTTGGATCGGTCAATCCAAAGTTTCGACATCTTGATGAACACAAAAAAGTATTTTTGCAGAGTCCCTGTCCATGGGCCCATTGTTACCATGAGATGCCCTATTCATTTGGCCAACTCTGCCGTTTTGTACAAGAGCATGAACCGCCTCCTTGCTGCATATATGATGCTGATCGGGTCATCGAAGCTGTTTCGACCTTGATTCAATAAACAACGGTGATTTTCAGAAATTAAAAAGTGAGCGGGCATTCTGCCGCGTGATCTGTTCAAGCTCCTTCAAGCTCTTTTTTTTAATCTCTGCAAGCATGCATGCCGTGTCCAAAAGATAGGCGGGCTCATTGCGTGCGCCGCGCCACTTTTGAGGGGAGAGGTAGGGGGCGTCTGTCTCCAGGAGCAGCCGGTCTTCAGGAACGTGGGCGGCCACCTCGCGCAGAGCCTCCGCTTTGTTAAAAGTGAGGATCCCGCTAAAGGAGAGATACCAGCCCCTTTCCACTCCCTGCATGGCTTCTTTAAAGCTTCCCGTAAAGCAGTGCAAAACGGCAGGCCAGGGCCCCAAGTGAGCGTCCGCTAGGGAAAAAAGATCCCCAAAAGCCTCCCTGCAGTGAAAAATCAGGGGAAGAGCGCGCCGTTTTGCAAGATCAAAATAGCGCAAAAGATGCTTTTGTTGATCGCTTCGCTCCGAGTGCTCATAGTGGTAATCCAAGCCCGTCTCGCCAATGGCAATGAGAGTTCCCCTCGACGCCTCCTGTTCAACACTGGCAAAAAAGGCAGTGCCGATCCGGGAGACGTCATGGGGAGTCGCCGCGGCAGCTGTGTAGATCCAGGGAACCTTCCGGGCAAGGTCAAGGCCGAGTCTTAAGCTCTTCTCATCGGTGCAGACGTTGATGATCTTTTCGATGCCGCCGGCTCGCGCGCGTTCTATGATTGCTTCAAGATCTGTAAGCATCTCGGGAGCCGTTAGATGGGCGTGGGTATCGATAAACATACAAAGAATCATGAACCAAAAGAAAAAAGAGGAAAAGAGAAAATCTCCCGCTTGACAACGCCCGGTTTTTACGTTATTTCTTTGCCGCATCAATCCTTTTCTTTTAGGAACCGCATTGAGCCAGACTCTCCTGGATGCCGAAAGCGCCCCTTCTGCTTGCCCTCCCTTGCAAATTCTTTCTCAAAACAAGCGGCTCTATGGGATAGAGGGATGGGGAGAAGAGTACTTTGACATCAACGAAAAGGGGCATGTCAGCGTCCGTCCCGAAAATGAAGGCAGCAGCGTCGATCTCTACGAGATCGTCCGTTCGCTGATCCAAAGAGGGATGGAGCCGCCCATCCTCTTTAGGTTCGACGGTATCATCAAGGACCGTCTCAAGCGGATCTGCTCTGCCTTTGAAAGCGCCATTCGCTTGCATCACTACCGAAATCTCTACCGCCCTGCCTACCCCATCAAGGTCAATCAGCAAAAACAGATCATCGACGTGATCCGGAAAGCGGGCAAAGAGCACCATCTCGCTCTTGAGGTGGGAAGCAAACCCGAGCTTTTGGCCGTCTTGAGCGTGCACAACAGCGAAGAAGCTCTTCTTCTCTGCAACGGCTACAAGGATTCCGAATACATTGAACTGGCTCTTCTCTCCAGAAAGATCGGACGGAGGACCATCCTCATCATCGAGCAGTTTTATGAACTGAATCTCGCTTTGGAAACCGCCTCCAGGCTCGGCATCGAGGCGGAGATCGGCTTTCGCATCAAGCCCCATAGCCAGGGAAGCGGCCTGTGGGTCTCGTCGGGAGGAGAGGGGTCCAAATTTGGGCTCCATGACGATGAAATCCTTTTGGGCATCGACTTGTTGAAAAGAGAAGGTAAAGAGAGCTGGCTCAAACTCCTCCATTTCCACATCGGCAGCCAGATCCCCTCGATAGACTCCATCCGAAAGGCGTTAAGGGAGACCTCTCGCATCTTCGTTGAGCTCGCCAAACTCTGCCCCTCCCTTTCTCTATTTGATGTAGGGGGAGGGCTCGGAGTCGATTACGACGGAACCAAAAGCTCTGCGGACTCCTCGATGGATTACTCCATCGAAGAGTATGCAAACGAGGTCGTCTTTGCCATCAACTCCGCCTGCACCAAGGCCGGAGTCAACCACCCGATCGTGATCAGCGAATCGGGACGCGCCCTTGTCGCTCACCACTCCCTGCTTGTAACCGAGGTCATCGATGTGGCAAGCCCGCTCGGCAAACTCTCTCACTTAGAGCCTCCCCCTAGCCGACATCCCGAGCTCAAGAAATTGCAGGAGTTTTATCAAAACCTCTCGGCGCATAACTGCGAAGCGGTGTTGGGAGAGCTCTACATCCTGCGGGAAACCATCCTCAGTCAATTTTCTTTGGGTAAACTCGACTTTGCTCAAAGGGCTTATGCCGAACGCGCCTACCGCCAGCTGATCGCCAAAATCCGTCTCGTTTCCCAAGAGCTCAAACCGCGCCCCCAAAAGATCGAAGAACTTGAAGACAAGCTGCTCTCTCTCTATTTTTGCAACTTCTCCCTCTTCCAGTCCCTGCCTGACGCCTGGGCCATCAAACAGCTCTTTCCCGTCATGCCTATCCACCGCCTCGATGAAGAGCCAACCGTCCGCTCGACAATTGTCGACTTGAGCTGCGACAGCGATGGAAAAATCGACACTTTTCCCTCTTCTCAAAAACCTTCAAAATTCATTCTTCTTCACGATCCGGCAAAGAGCCCCTACTATCTGGGCGTCTTTTTGGCAGGGGCCTATCAGGAAATTCTTGGAGGGCTGCATAATCTCTTTGGAGATACCCATGCAATTCATATCGATCTCGATGAAATGGGCCACTGGGAGTTTAAGAGCGAAATTGAAGGAAATACCATGAGCGATGTGCTCAAGTATGTCCAGTACGAGCCCTCGGATTTGATCGAGCGCCTCCGCCTCTCGATCGAAAAGGCTTTGAGAGAGGGCCGTCTGACCAACGAAGAGTCGGCGCAATTAAAAAGACGCTTCAAGAAGGCTCTTGAGAGCTATACCTATCTGGTCGTCTGATGGCTCAACTCCTGAAAAACTCTGATGCGGCAATACATTTTCTGCAGGGACCGGGCGCAGAGGGACGCTTTGGAGGCTTGAGCGACGCCTACTCCTCGTTCCACGCTTCGCAAATCTGCCTCCTTCCCGTTCCCTTTGACAAGACAACGACCTATCAAAAGGGAACAGATCTTGGCCCCGCCGCCCTAATCGACGCCTCTCGCAACCTGGAGCTTTACGACATTGAAACCGACAGCGAAGTCTTCCGGCGGGGCATCCACACCGCCCCCGCAATTTTATCTCCCACTTCAGAAAAGATGCTTCAGGCAACCTATGAAAAGACCGTACACCTTCTCAAAGAGGGAAAATTTGTGGGCGTCCTCGGGGGGGAGCACTCCATTTCCTTCGCTCCCATCCGCGCCCACGCAGAACGCTTCGGCCCTCTCACTGTTTTGCAGCTCGACGCTCATGCAGACCTCGCCTCTCACTACGAGGGCAATCCTTGGAGCCACGCCTCCGTCATGGCGCGCGTGAAGGAGCTCCCCTCCGTCGCAAAGATCGTCTCCGTCGGCATCCGGAGCATGAGCAGCGAAG
>Ga0156232_114_pt3 | contig 27229 bp, 21 predicted proteins | sample RifCSPlowO2_12_FD_107879 | JGI IMG/M metagenome (GOLD analysis project Ga0156232, IMG submission 107879) | Chlamydiae bacterium RIFCSPLOWO2_12_FULL_49_12
GGACTTTGGCGCGCTCCAAATTCCAAGTTTTTGACCGCGCGGGGTATACCTGGTTCATTTGATTTCCTCATCAAGTAGGGAGAACGTAAAGGGGCCTGTCTTCTTTTGAGAGCTTCTTGCCTTCCTGTTCAAAAAGGGCGGAGCCCGCAAATGCTATAATAACTCCTTGGTCTTTTTTATGAAGCAACTCTTTCTCGACAACCGTTAAGATTTGCTCTTTTGAGACCGCCAGAAGATGATCTCTGAAGAGTTGGCGTACCTTTGGGCTCTTCCCTTCTCTGAGGCGCCCGTAGGAGAGAATGGCCCGTCCTCCCGGAGGGACGGGAGCGTCGAGGCCCTGTAACATTCCCAGTTTGGCCTCTTCTAAGTCGTTCGCGTCAAACTCTCCTTCTGCAATGATCTCGACAGAGCGGTTGAAGGCGTTTAAAGTACGGTAGAGATGAGGATCTCTTAGTCCATGGAAATAGAATGCGGCAATCGAGGAGTTATAGTGTGCTCCGGAACCGTAGGCTCCTCCTTGCTCCCGGATGGCGCGGTGGAGGTGCTTGTTTTCCAAAAGAGCGGTAGCTACATAGAGCGCAGGGGCGTAGGGGTGGAGGTAGGAGATTGTCTTGAAAGCCTGGCAGGTAAAGGCGACAGGAGAGGAGATGAGCCGACCGTGGGAGCCTACCTCCTCGATCTTAAAGGAAGAGAGCCAAGGTTTAAGGGGTTTTTGCTCTATCTCGCCCAGTCCGAAGAGACTCTCCGCTTTCAGCGTCTGATAGAAGGCGGCATCGCAGCTCAAGACGAGGTGAGGTCCTTCCACTGAGAAAAGCCTCTTTTTCAACTGGTTTAACTTTTCCAGAAGGCAAGGAAGCTCTTTCTTGAAATTGCGGGCGATTTTTTGAACAAGCTTGTAAAAGGGAAGCCCGTACCACGTATTCATGATATGGGGAGCCGGTCCAAATCCGCTTAAAGAGAGTTGAATGGCATACTTGAGAGCGTCGTGGTTTAAACGGTTTTCCAGGCTCGTGTAGAGTTGCGCTATGAGCTCTTCGATCCGCTTCACTTCATCAAAACGGGGAGCGCTTCCCATCTCTTTTAAAAGAGAAAAGAGCTCTCGGGCATTGCGGTAGAGCGCTTTTCCATGAAGATGCAAAGAGGGTTTCAACAGGCGGGGGTCTTCTACCTGTATGTGCAAGGAGATGGCGGCGTCCATCCCTCCTGTAAAGGCGTGGATGCGCTGCAAATTTTCTGCATAGCCTCTCTTCCGGCAGCCCACTTCCGTCAAAAGCGTTGTTAAGAGATGGAGGTAGGGAAGTTCTTCATCGGTCACAAAGGGAAGATCGAAGAGGAGATCGGCATAGAGGATCTGATTGGTAAAGCAGGGGTGATGGAAAATCCTTATCCCCTCCCACTCTTCCTCCGCAAGAAAAAAGTTGGTCGCAGAGAGCGGCACATCATCTAATGAGAGCTTGGGGAGGCAGTCAATTTGCTTTTGTTCTTTCTCCATCTGGTACTGCTGCAGCTCATTTGCCTCATTGACGATCCTTTGGGCTTCCTCTTTAGAAAGGGAGGCCTTGATCTTGTCTAACTGCAACCGCTCTTGATGGATCTCCTCTTGTAGAACCGTGTGGGAAGGCGCCAGCGTCAGCTGCAGCCGATGGGAGTTATTTAAAAGGTGCTTTTCGATCAAGGAGGAAAGATAGTTTGAGTCTTTCAACTTCTCGCGCAGCCCTTCAAAGAGGGAGTGGATCTTCAGGGCGTTTTCCGGAGGGCAGCCGTGCTGCAGAGCGAGCGCCGAGCGCATGAAGAGAGTCAGCCCGTAGGGAATGTGGTTGCCCACAATTTCGGTGCGGTGAAATTCCAGCTGATGCAATGAAGCTTCGATCTCTTCTCTTGGGATCTTTTGTGAGACGATCTCTTTTAGGCGCTTTTCGATGAGTTTGGAAAGGGCTTCTCTATCTTTTCCGCTGCAGCCCTTGCAGACGATGACAAAGGGAACTTCGCTCAGCTCAGGATCAAGAAGAGAGTCCGCCGTGGCGCACAATCCCGATTCAAGGAGCGTCGCTTTGAGAAGGGAGGCATCCGTGTCCATCAGCACCGAGTCTAAGAGCGAGAGGGCAAGAACCTCTTCTTGCTCGGTGATAGATGCTGTAAGGTAGGCAAAGGCGAGGATGGCCTTTTTTTCCAGTTCCAAATCTTCAGCAAGGGGATAGCGCTCTTCGAGAATCAGGGGCGCGGCAAACCGCTTTTCTTTAGGAAGGGGAGGCAGAAGAGGAGTTTTTGCGACATGTTTGAGCGCTCTTTCTTCGATAAAATCGAGATGGTTCTTTAGAAACAGATTGCCATAGAAGAAAAAGAGACAGTTTCCCGGGTGGTAGTAGGTATCGTAGAAGGAGATGAGCTCTTCATAGCTAAGATCGGGGATGTGAATGGGCTCTCCTCCCGAGTTATGGGCGTAGGGAAGAGCCGAGTAGAGGTTTTTCATCAGATGGTGCCAGAGGCGCGTCACGGGAGATGCAAAGCTTCCCTTCATCTCATTCAACACGATTCCCTGGTGCTGAAGGGGGGTATTAACATCTTGAGGATCGGAAAACTCCAGCCGCCACCCCTCTTGTCGGAAGCTCGTCTTTTTGAGCTGGGGGTGGAAGACGGCGTCCAGGTAGACATCGAGGAGGTTGTAGAAGTCCTTTTCAATTTGCGAGGAGGCCGGATAGCAGGTAAAGTCCGAGCCGGTAAAGGCGTTCATGAAGGTGTTTAGGCTTCTTCGAGTCATGGAGAAAAAAGGATCTTTTACCGGAAAGCGTTTGGATCCGCAAAGAACCAGATGTTCCAGAACATGGGCTACTCCATTGGAGCTTTTCGGCCAGGTCCTAAAAGAGAGAGAGAAGAGATTTTCAGAATCGCTGTTTTCCAGATGGAGGACGGTTGCTCCCGTAGGCTCATGCTTGAGGTGGCGCAGGGTCGTCTGCAGTTCGGCAATGGGAAGTCGTTTGGTGACGATAAACGACCCATAACGCTCCCCTTCTTCTTCGAGAAAAGCCGCCATTTTCTCTAAGTCCTTTAAGATGAGATAAGATCAAAGCATAGAGAAAAGCCCCCTTTTTTGCAAAGGAGGCAAGTGAGCAAGGGATGATTTTGTTCAACTCGACTTTTGGTGAAATTTCGTATAATACTTTTTGTGCTCTGTATTTGCCGGCGCGCCGAAAGCTGCATTGCGTTCTAAGAAGCACCGGATCTTTTGCCCAAGAGTGCCCGAGGAAGGAGATCGTGTATCTGCCCTGAGACGTCGCACAGGCTCGCTGGTATCAAAAAGCGAGAGGGGATTTCTAGGCGAAAGCGAGCGGTTAAGAGAGTCTTTTTTGGGTAAACGATGAATCTGCCCCAGGGTGGCGACCTCGAGTAGCCCGATGATGAGGTTTTGAAGTCCCCAGGCGAGAGTGTCTCGTGCCGTAGTGAAATCGCCCTCTTTGATGCCTTTGCGGGCGCAACAGAGAGTCACGAGAAGAGTTCCGAGAGTTGTTCCTAAAAGACCGACCGCAGCTCGCAAAGCGCCTGACAAGGGAATAAGAAAGAACCCTTTTGCGATCTTAAAGCCTGACAAGGGAGCAAGAAAGAACCCTTTTGCAATCTCATCGGCTTTTTGCTGGGGAGTGTTGAAGGTAGCGCAGCGGTCAAAAGATTCCTCTTGCTCATTATTAAAAAATTTCTGAAAGTTTTCGTATTTAGTTTCAAGCCATTCTTTTATTTTTACTGTCATATATTACCTATAATTAGATTTTGCAATTAATTACTATAATAATATTCTAATTTTAATTAGTTTTCAACTAAAAAAAAGATTTGCACTCGATTAAAATTTTTAGTTATCACACAAATGAACTTAAAAGCTGGCTTTTCGGCTGCCCCAAAGCCACGGGCTTCGACGATCGCAAGTCACCCAATATTAGAGATATGAGATAACCTGCGATCGTCGTATCGCGGGAGCTTTCGCGTTGCCCCAAACCAACTTGTGAGTTCATCTCTCCCCCGTTGGGAAACCCGGCCCTTAAGGGCCGGGTATTTTCAAAAGACAGGTTGGGCCGAGTTCGAAATTCGGCCCAAAACCGCAAAAATTCTCGGGCCTTAAGGCCCGAGTTCATTTTCAAAACTAGCCCGTATTTCTCACACAATCTCGCGGAAAATTGCCGCTCTGTTGATCGAGATGGGCTCTCTGGTGGGCGAGGACAGTGTTGTGTAATACGGCCTCGCCCACCAGAGAGTCAAGATCGGTCGACAGAGTGTGCAAGTTTCCCGAGAGGGTGTGAGAAATGCGGCTAGCTCCAGTCCAATACGGAAGAGGAGCGGTACTCGGTGACGCGGGTCTCAAAGAAATTCTTTTCTTTTCCTAAATCGATGGTTTCGCTCATCCAGGGAAAGGGGTTCTTGGAGCCCCACTGCGGGAGAAGGCCGATGCGTTCTAAGCGGCGGTCGGCAATGTACTGGACGTAATCGCGGAACAGAGGGGAAGAGAGTCCCAGGACGCCTTTGGGCAGGCAATCTTTGGCATAGAGAAATTCCAGCTCCACCGCGTGGCGGATCAAGTCGACGGCATGGCTTTGGAAGGAGGGAGTCCAGAGGTCGGGATTTTCCTCTTTGATGCCGTTGATTAAATCGATGCCGAAGTTTAGGTGGATGGTCTCGTCGCGCAAGATGTATTGGAACTGCTCTCCGATTCCGGTCATCTTGTTTTGTCTGTGGAAGGAGAGAATCATGGCAAAGCCGCTGTAAAAGAAGATGCCTTCCATGATGATGTAGAAGCCGATCAAGTTTTCTAAAAACTTCTGCGCCCCCGTGAAGGTATCTGTAGAAAAATCGGGCTTTAAGAGCTCTTCTGTAAGCTGCATCTCAAAGGCGTCCTTGTTGTGAATGGTGTTGATTTCGTTGTACATGTTAAAGATCTCCCCGGAATCTAAGGCGAGCGATTCGACGACGTAATGGAAGGTGTGGGTATGGATGGCTTCTTCAAAAGCCTGCCTTAAAAGGTATTGTCGCGCTTCGGGATTGGTGACGCATTTAAAGAGGGCAAGAACGATATTGTTGGCAACCAAACTCTCTGCAGTGCTAAAAAACCCCAGGTTGCGTAAGATGACGGCTCTCTCGTCAGAGCTTAAACTTTGGGATCGCCACAGTTCGATGTCTTTTGCCATGGAAACTTCGCTTGGCATCCAGTGGTTGGCGCAGCCGTTGAGATAGTGTTCCCATGCCCAGGTATACTTTAGGGGCATGAGTTGGTTGACGTCGACGGACTTGCAATTAATGAGCCGCTTGTCCTGAGCGAGAAGCCGGACGGACCTTTGAAACGAACACTCTCTTCTCTCGTTATTGGCAGCTTTCACACTCTTCTCCTAGGTTGCAGGCGTTTTTTTTCTCTTCTTTTCGATGGATCGTGATGTTGGCGGAGGCGGATTTGCTCTTCATCCACCGAGGTTGCAATCCCCTTTTGTTGATATCGGTTGTTGACTTTTCAATCTGCGTCGCGGCAAGCGTGCGGCAGTAGTAGGTGGTCTTCAAGCCCTTTTTCCAGGCGGTTACATACATGTCGCTTAGTTTTTTTCCGCTGGGCTCGGAGAGGTAGAGGTTTAAGGATTGTCCCATGTCGATCCATTTTTGGCGGCGGCTGGCGCACTCGATGATCCATTCGGGATCGATCTCAAAGGCGGTCAAAAAGAGTCTTTTGACCTCATCGGGGATGCGCTGGATTTCAGCAAGGGAGCCGTCGAAGTATTTGAGATCGTCGATCATCTCTTTATCCCAAAGCTTGAGGTTTTTGAGGCAGTTGACGAGATGGGGATTGCAGATGGTGAAATCCCCCGAGAGATTGGATTTGACATACAGGTGTTTGTAGGCGGGTTCAATGGAAGGGGTGACGCCCGCGATGTTTGCAATGGTTGCAGTCGGTGCGATGGCCAAGGTATTGCAGTTGCGCATTCCCCATCTTTGAATCGATTCTTTAACCGGAGTCCAGTCAAGATGCGCGCTTTTGTCAACATCGAGATATCCTTTGCGCTCTTGGGCAAGCAGCTCCAGCGTGTCTAAGGGGAGATAGCCGCGATCCCATTTGGAGCCTTTATAACTGGGGTAGGGGCCTCTCTCTTTTGCAAGTTCCGAAGATGTCAGCAAAGTCAAATAGGAGATGAGCTCCATGCTGCGGTCTGCAAATTCTACGGCCTCATGGCTGGCGTAACTGATATGCTGCAGGTAGAGCGCGTCTTGAAACCCCATGATCCCAAGACCGATCGGACGGTGGCGTTCGTTAGAATGTTTTGCCTCAGGGATGGGGTAGAAATTGATCTCCATGACGTTATCGAGCATGCGCACTGCCGTGCGAATGGTTCTTTCGAGTCTCTCTTTGTCGATGCCCTCCGGCGTGACGTGCGCTGCGAGATTCAAAGAGCCCAGGTTGCAGACGGCGGTCTCCTCAAAGGAAGTGTTTAACAGGATTTCGGTGCATAAATTTGAGTTGTGGATGACTCCGGCGTGGTCTTGTGGAGAGCGGATATTGGAGGGGTCTTTGAAGGTCAGCCAGGGATGCCCCGTTTCAAAGAGCATGCTAAGCATTTTGCGCCAAAGATCGAGAGCTTTTACCTGCTTATGCAGTTTGATCTCTCCCTCTATTGCCCTCCGTTCGTATTCGAGATAGCGCTTTTCAAAAGCCTCTCCATAAAGATCGTGCAGATCAGGGGCGTCGCTTGGGCTAAAGAGAGTCCACTCCTTCTCTTCGATGACTCGTTTCATAAAGAGATCGGGAATCCAGCCAGCAGTATGCATGTCGTGCGTGCGGCGACGGTCGTCTCCGGTATTTTTTCTTAGCTCTAAAAACTCCTCAAAATCCAGGTGCCAGATCTCCAGGTAGGCGCAAATTGCCCCTTTGCGCTTCCCTCCCTGGTTGACGGCAAGAGCCGTGTCATTGGCCACTTTTAAAAAGGGAACGACTCCCTGGCTTTTGCCATTGGTTCCCTTTATGTTGGCGCCTGTTGCCCGGATTGAGGTCCAGTCATTGCCAATCCCTCCTGCCCACTTGGAGAGCTTGGCGTCATCTGAGATCACCTTGAAGATGTTTTCTAAGTCGTCCTGGACGGTAGAGAGGAAGCAAGAGCTCAGTTGGGAATGGAGCGTTCCCGAGTTAAAGAGGGTAGGGGTAGCCGAGATAAAATAGAATTGCGAGAGAAGATCGTAAAATTCGATTGCCCGCTCTGTCTTATTCTCTTTTTCTTTGAGGGAGAGGCCCATGGCAACGCGCATCCAGAAGATCTGCGGAGTTTCCAAGCGGCGCCCCTCTTCATGAATGAAGTAACGATCATATAAGGTTTGAAGTCCCAGATAGTGGAAAAAATCGTCGCGCTCCAAAACCATCTTTTGGGCGAGCTTGTCTAAATCAAAATCGAAGAGTGATCGAGAGAGCCGTTCGATATGGATGGCGCGCTTGAGATACTTTTTAAAGTGCTCTCGGTGAACCTCTTTAAGGTTGGGGTCGGCAGCCGTAATAGAGAGAGTTTCGCGGTAGAGGGAGTCAAGAAGAAGTCTTGCAGCGACTTTAGAATAGGCAGGGTCGCACTCAATTTTCGAGCGGGCGGCAAAAAGGAGGGCAGAGTCGACTTCATGTTCCTTAATTCCCCCGTAGAAGTGGGAAAGGGAGAGCTCCAGGAGCTCGTCAGGAGAGATTCCTTCCAGATCTCGGCAGGCAAAGGTAAATTTTTGCAACAGATGGCGCTCGGTCAAGGTGCGTCTGGTTTTGTCTTCCAGTTCGACGGTAAACCCCCTTGCTTTATCCTCCTCTTTACAGCTCTCTTTTTTCTCATCTGGAAATTTTATCGTTTGCTTGGAGGCCTTATGCAGGATGTAGTCCTTTGCCTCTTTGAAATATCCCTCCTCCATTAAGAGGCGTTCTATCTCTTCTTCCAGATAGGAGGTATTGAGAAAGTTGCCTTTTTTAACGTGGCTGTACGCGCGTTCCACGACTTGTTTAGTCAGGTGGTTGATCTTGGGGAGCATCTCTAAGGGAGAAGAGCTTTTAGGCTGGCGGCTGCGGCAAAAGGCGGCTTCGAGAGCGGAGGCGACTTTCATGGGATTAAAGCGCACCACCATGCCGTCATGACGCAGCAGCTTTAGGTTTTGCGGGGAATCTTCTCTAAGCGTCTTATGCTTGTCTCTGTAGATGATGTAATCGCGCGCAACATCGTAATATCCGTTATGCATGAGTGTGATTTCAACAATGTCTTGGATTCCTTCGACGGTCAACGAAGCGCCCTTCGAGGCCAAAGAGAGCGCCTGGGCCGCGACAAAATGGGTGATCTCTTCGACCACGGCCAGAAGGTCGGATGGAAAGGTTGCTTCCTTTAAGACTTTTTTAGTATCGCGAAAAGCAGCTTCAATAGCGCGGTAGATTCTCTCTTTTCGGAAAGGAACAAGGGCGCCTGTCCTCTTGACGACAGTCAAGGAGCCTGTTGCATCAAAGAGTTTTCTAGTCCCTTTGTTTTCTTGAGCAGAGCTCTCTTTTCCTTCTCTTTTCTCTTTAAAGAGTTGACTTGTCATCGTGTGCCTCTCTGGGGGTTAAGGATGAATAGATCACAACATCTTGTAGGTTTGCTGTCTTATTCACACCATATATAGTAGCTTCTCTCTTTACGTCCAGCAAAATTTTGAAGTTTTTTTAAACCTTTTGAAAATGAAGCAGTTAGCACAATCCTTGAATGGACGCAAGGGGTAGAGTATCATTGAGTGCATGAAACGAATCCAATTTTTTCCTCACGTGATCACTGCCTTTGGTCTCTCCTGCGGCCTCTTCGTCATTTTTAAGGTAAACATGATCGAACCCGGAGCCGGCACCTATCAAGTGCTCTTTGTCTCCACGCTTCTTCTTTTGGTTGCGGGATTTGCCGATCTTCTTGACGGTGTGGTGGCGCGTGCGATGCATTCTGAGAGCTCCTTTGGCCTGATCTTTGACTCCCTTGCCGATGCGGTCTCCTTTGGGGTGGCCCCTTCTGTCGTGACGCTAAAAAGTTTATCTCTTGAGCAGGGAACCCCTCTCTCCTTTTTTGCAGTCTTTGGAGCGATGCTCTTTTCGATAGGAGGAGTGCTGCGCCTGGTGCGCTACAGCGTCCAAGCTAAAGAGGGAGGAGGAAAACAGGGAGTTCTTGTGGACCAAAGCAAGCACTTTACGGGTCTTCCGATCCCGGCTGCAGCACTCGCTCTCATCTCTGTCAATCTTTTTTTTGCCTCTCCTCAGGGAGAGAGGTGGATTTCTCCCAGCCTGGAACTTCGGGCCATCATCTTTAGCTCTCTTATGATCATTTTAGGCTACTTCATGGTCAGCCGCTGGAAATTCCCCAGCGCAAAGGCGCTCCACTTTCGGCTTGCCTCCACCGAACTTGTTCTCTCTGCCGTTGTCATTGCTATTGTGATTCTTTACGGCTCTCTCTATTTCTTTTCCTTAATCTTGGGAAGTGTGATGTGGAGCTATATTATTCTCGGATGGATTCTTTCGATCATCCGGCTCATTGCCGGAAAAAAATCCAAAACTCTTGAGGATTTCGAGCCTGACCAGGAGGATTAAAGAGTGAAAATTGTCTTAGGATTTGCTTTTTTGGTCGTTTTTTCTCTGATCTGGCAGCTGAAAAAGCTCCAGATCAACCTCGCAGTGGCAGAAGAGAGAATGCGCCATCTAGCGGAGCTTGAAAAGGCGCTCGAGAAGAGAGAAGAAGAGCTCAAGCGCTTAAGAAAGGAAGCTGCAGCCTCTGAAGAAAAACTCGCCCTTCTCGAAACGGCCCATGAGCAGCTTGCTCTTCGTTTTCAATCCCTTTCAGCGGAAGCTCTTCAAAAAAACAGCGAATCCTTCATCCAGTTGGCCAAGGCAACCTTTGAAAAGTTTCACGAAGGGGCGAAAGGGGAGCTGGAAAAGCGACAGAACAGTTTTGGACAGCTTGTCACTCCCGTCAAGGAGAGCCTCTTTAAGCTTGATGAAGGTCTGCGTAAATTGGAAGTTGAGCGCAAAGGGGAACAAGAGGTCTTAAAAAGCCATCTTCAGGCCATGGTTCAAACGGAAAAAGATCTCAAGAAAGAGACCACCACGCTCATCCAGTCGCTCCGCACTCCCTTAAGCAGAGGAAGATGGGGCGAGATTCAGCTTAGGCGCGTGGTCGAACTTGCCGGGATGGTGAACCAATGTGATTTTTTTGAGCAGGAGGTCTTGGAAGAGGGCAAATTGCGCCCTGATCTGATTGTCCGGCTTCCCGGAGGCAGACAGGTGGTCATTGATGCAAAAGTGCCTCTTGAGGCCTATTTGGATGCCATCGAAACGAAAGACGAGGCGGTTCGAGAGGATCGCTTTAAAGAGCATGCGCGTGCCGTGCGCGGCCATGTCGTAGCATTGAGTCGGAAAGCATACTGGGAGAGCATCCATCCCACACCGGAATTTGTTGTCCTTTTTTTAGCCTCGGAGTCCTTCTTTAGCGCAGCGCTCCAGTTCGATCCCTCCCTCATCGAAGTAGGGGCTGAGAAGGGAGTAGTGATCTCCACTCCCACCACTCTCATTGCTCTTTTACGTTCCATTGCCTATGGGTGGAAACAGGAAAATTTGTCGCGTCATGCAGAGAAGGTCAGCCGTTTAGGACATGACCTTTATAAGCGCATCATCGATATGAGCTCTCACTTTTCCAGGATGGGACGCGGCCTAGCCAGTGCCGTCGACAGCTACAACCGGGGAATCGGATCCTTGGAGACGCGCGTCTTGCCCACTGCCCGTAAATTTCAAGAGCTGGGAGCTGCTTCCTCCCATCTCGAGCTGGAACCGCTGGAAGTGATTGAGAAGATTCCCCGCCTTTTGCAGTCCGAGGAGTTTTCTTCTGGCAATTCGCGAAAAGAGGAAAAAGAAAAGGCGAAGATCCTTTAGAAAAGGATCTTCGCCTCATATCGATGCCTAAGTTTACTGGATATCGTGAATGAAATAGGCTGGAAAGGCGAAGTTGTTATTGGGCCTCAATGAGGCGACAAACGAGATTTTCTTTCCAATATACTGATCGAGATTGATGTGGGTGCTGTAAATGTAGGCGACGGGAAGGTCGCGTTCATCGCGTATGACATGACTTCCCGGCTTGTTTTTCACCGCTGCCATATAGGACTCTACGATGCCCGTGAGAACAATAGAGTTTAGTTTTTGTTCATCATAGTATTCATGCATCGTTCGGTCTTCGTTAAGACGCGCCCAAGTGAGGTAGAGAGACTCTTCAATGGGATCCCAGAGCTTCATCTTATCTGTTGTTCCCTCTCCCTTTTTACCGGCATCCATGGCATCTTCTGCGGCAAAACTCTCTTCGGAGACGGCAGCCCGATTTTCCAGGTGTTCGATTTTTTTGAGCAAATAAGCTTCCTTTATGGAGGAGAGTTCATTTTTTGCAAGTTCCACATAGTCAGGAAAATCCTTATAATCCTGAATGATCAGATTGCAGCTGCGATCGATCCTTTCCAGATCAATTTCCGGGAAAGACTTATGCAGTTCGGCTTTTGCAAGAAGAGACGTTGTTTCCAAGAGATCTTTTACCTTGCTTTTTCTTAACTCAAATTCTCGCTTCACTTCAGGCCCGCCCACATTCTCTACAAATTCCTTAGCAATATAAAAGCGGACAGAACTTGGAGGAGTGATCTCCAGCCATTTGTTGTTATCGGGATGAACAGTGCCTTCGACTCTATCTCCCGTATTCAAATGGGCGATGATGGCAGAATCCAGATTGGGTTCCAAGCGCACATTGACGCGATTTACCTCGACCGTGTTATCGAGAACAAAGCTGCGGAAGATATAGGCTTTGGTGTCAAGTAGAGGTTCTACGGCCCAAAAATCTCCTTTTTCACCGACAATGGAGATGAATTCTCCTTTGCCCACTTCTCTTAAGACGGGTCCGTCGAGTTCTGGATGGAGGCGCAACCTGACTTTACGGCCGCGAACTTTTCCGGTAAATGGAGAAAAAGGCGTCCGTTTTTCCACCACTTGAGCGACGGTCGGCTCTGTTATGAGTGGAAGGGCAGGGGTGGATGCTTCCAGCATCGAATCAGGTTGAGGCTCTTCTATTTCTGTTGTTGAAATGATTTGTGGAAGGGAGCTGTCAGGATCCTCAGCAAAACAAAAACTGAGTGAAACGAGACAGATCGTAATGAGAGAGGCTTGAAAAGGCTTGAACATAGGCAATCTCCTCCGGAGGATTAAATCTATACATCTAGTGAATTGCCATTTTAGTTTTTTTAAAATTTTACACAAAGGAAATTTGCAAGACTTATGTTCTCAGCACGGCGCGGAGATGTTCGCAATTTTTTTCACCGCAGGTGCAGCCTAAGGGTTTTCCTAAAAAAACGTTGTAGTGTTCTTTTTTATTCAGAGGGTTGGTGACAAGATAGAGATGATCATTGGTTTGTTCAATTTCCCAATCCTGAAACCGAAGATCTTCTTCCGAGATCTCTTCTTCGCCTTCGAGGGGCGCGCTTTCCTCGCTTGTCGGAAGAATGGCTTTAGCAATTTGACAGTGCGGACAGTTGCAGTGGGGCTCAGGATCAGGAAAGAGTGAGGGATCCATGCCGATTGCATGAATCGTTGATCTAATCTTATTGAGAAGATCTTTGGACAAAGGAGGTGAGTGTCTTTGGTCGAAATTGTGTTGCATCATGGAGCCGAAGTTCAAAAGTTGATCTCCCATCCCAAGCGGGATCTTAAAGCCAAGCAGGCCCTCTTTTGAAGAAGAGGGCCTCTCTTCGGCAGAAAGGGCCTTGGCATGAGTTTGAAAGATTTTCTCCAGCGTCTCTTTTGGAAGACGGGGGATCTCAACTAAGGTCCCTGAGGTCAAAACGATCTTTAAAACTCCCTTTGTTTCATCAAAAGAGAGAGCGGAGATATTGTTCCAGGAGCTGGAAATGTAAGGGGGGATATGTAAAAATTTTATGTTGATGTCCATGGTTTTCCTTCACTCTTTAACTGAATGTGTGCCTAGTGCTCTGTCAACATTGAAATTCGGCGCTTTGGCGCCGCGCATCCGTAATTTCAATGTTGACAGAGCACTAGATCGGCTTTGCAACCCGCATTATACGGAAATGGGAATTCCTGCGCTAGATTTTTTAGCACTCGCTTGACTTAACTGCTTAATTTTAACATAAAATGCTGATTACAAGGATATTACAGACAGTACCTTGGTTTTTTTTAGTGACGTTTTGATGGGAAAGATGGTATCAGGTGATAAAGAGGGTTAATGAGTGTGTCTTGTCTTCTTGAGCTAATGTCATGTAGAGGAGAACTTGAGTGAACCGTAAAACGTTTGTCATCGATACAAATATCTTGTTGCACGATCCCGACGCTATTGGGAGATTTGAGGGAAATGATGTCATTATCCCCCTTTCCGTCATTGAAGAGCTCGACAGCTTAAAACGGCTTTCGGATGAGCTGGGAAAAAATTCGCGTCATGTGATGCGCTACATTGACCGGCTAAAGCAAAAGGGTTCCTTGCATGAAGGTGTCTCTATTGAAAAAGAGATTACTGTGAGGGTCTTTCTTGATGGAAAGGGATATGACGCCAAAGGTTTTCCCTTTCCTTTGGAGAAAAACAACAAAATTCTCCTTGCAGCTTTTCAGCTCAAACCTTTTCACCGCCGCATCGTGATTGTCTCCAAAGATTTTGTCGTCCGTCTGAAAGCCGAGGCCATTGGGATTGAGGCGGAAGATTATCGAGGCCTTAAGATGTCTTATGAAAATCTCTACAAGGGATTTCGCAAGCTCGAGGTCCCCAAACAGATGATCGACATCTTTTTCAAAGATGGGGAGATCTCTTTTGATGCCCAAGACTTTTATCCAAATGAATACTGCTTACTGACCTGTCCGGAACAATCCTCGGCCATCTGCAAGTACAACCGTAAAAGCAAAAAGCTGGAGCCCTTGATGAAGGTGACGCGCGACGTCTGGGGAGTCAATCCTTTGAATCTCGAACAAAAATGCGCCCTTGATCTTTTGCTTCGAGACGACATTAAGCTGGTGACGCTCATCGGCCCGGCAGGGACGGGAAAGACGCTGCTTACCCTGGCGGCAGGACTTAAGAAGGTTTTCGACGACAGCATTTACAACCGGATTTTAGTCTCTCGTCCCATTATTCCTTTGGGAAAAGACATTGGCTATCTGCCGGGAACAAAAGAGGAAAAGCTCTATCATTGGATGCAGCCCATCTATGACAATCTCGAATTCCTCTGCGGCTCATCAGCTGGGCCGAACGGGTCGGAGACGCAGCGCTTTATCATGGAGAGCAAAAAGTTGGAGATGGAGGCGGTGACCTACATTCGAGGCCGCTCGTTGCCTAAGATCTATATGATCATCGATGAAGCGCAAAATTTGACTCCCCATGAGGTAAAGACCATCGTCTCCCGGGCTGGGCAGGGGACTAAGGTGGTTCTCACGGGAGATCCGACGCAAATCGACAATCCCTATCTGGACAAAGACTCCAATGCGCTGACCTTTCTTGTGGGCAAGTTCAAAGAATCACCCCTCTTTGGAACGATCTTTTTGGAGCGCACGGAACGCTCAGAGCTCGCCGCTGCGGCAGCGGAGATGCTTTAGCTCTTAGCGGATGAAAAAGAAATGCAAGGCGGCCACAGGAGCTCTCTTACCCAGGAGAGCGGGTAGGCTGAAGTAGCTCTGAAGGGCCTCATTGACGGAATGAAGGAAGGGAAAGAAATCCTCCACTCCTTCTTTTTCCAGCATCTCTTGAGGAGAGTCGTAATGGGCAATAGTTGTGATGACGCAGATCGCTCGCTTCTCTTCGCATCGGAAAATCAAACGGTCGCCGCTGTGATACCGCTCTTTTTCCTTTAGGGAAATCAGCCGTGCCTCTTTAGTCTTTCTGCCCGAAAGAATGGACTGAAAAAGCCGCTTGGGAAGGGTGAGGGTGTGTTCTTCAAGAGCGTCTTGTTCGCTCTTCTTTTCTGGGGAGAAGCTGACCATCTCCTCTCTTTTTCTCTTTTCAAGGCTCTTAAAGAGCGCATGCCTCCTGCCAAAGGTCTGGTCTTGGATCTCTCTTTTTTCAAATCCGAGAAAGTTCAGCGTTGCCGCTTCCTCCCTCTGTCGGTCCGACAAGGAAAGCGAGATCTCATTCTTTCCCAGCGAGAGGGCTATTTTTTTCATTTTTTCGAAGAGAGCCTTTTCAACTTCTTGCTCAGGGCGGCCCTCCGTCCACAAGAAGGAGGTGATGATAAGGGAGCGCGGCTTGTCTTCATATTCAGCAGTCTTAAGGTAGGAAAAGAGTCCTCTTGCCACTTGATCGACAACGATGATTTCACATGCGCGCTCCTTTCCGAGCCCTATCAGGAAGAGCTCTTTTGTCATGGGGCCGTAGAGGGGTTCCAAATACCGGCGCACGTTCTTTTCCACCCAAGAAAAATTGCCTGAAGAGAGATTGGTTTTTTCAAAAGCCGTCAAAGGGGATATAGCTGCCATATTGCCTCCAGCAACAGTTGCAAAGAACTCGAGCTTTGCTCGACTTTGTACGATTTTCCGTTGGTTTTTGAATCAAATTTAGACTTTAGTTTTTGAGATGGTATAGAGCGGAATGATGCCTCTTTTAGGAGTCGAGAATGCGCACGGCGACTTGCTGGTGGTAGATGTTGTATCCAAGAAATTCCGGTTTGAAGGCAGAACTTTCTAAAAATTCATGAAAAGCTTTGAATTCATGATTTTCGTAACCGGGATAATTATAAAATTCATCAAAAACAATGATTGTTCCTGCTTTAATAAGAGCCGCTAAATGTTTGAAGGCGCAGGCAGTAGAAGAGTATAAGTCGCAATCGACATGCAAAAAAGCAATCGATTGATCTTGAGGCGCGCGCGTCACAAATTGCGGTAAGCTATCTTCAAACCATCCCTTGATCAATTCCACATTATGAAGAACCGGAGGAGGCTGCGACGGATTCTTCAATCCCAGGGAGCCTTTGGGAATGATGCGCTTGCCGCATACCCAATCCTCAGGAAGTCCTTCAAATGAATCAAAACCGTAGATTGTGTGATGTGGGTTTAAAGCTGCAATAAAGTTGATGGTCATTCCCGTGCATACGCCCAATTCAAGAAATAACCCATCGATTGTAAGATGATCGGAAGCGAACTTCAACACCTCGGCATCGGAACAGAGTTGTTTTGCATGTTGAAAATAGCAATCCGCCATTTTTTGAGACTCGGAATTTTCCCAATAGGGAGTATTGTAAGAACGATAATGCAAAATTTGATTGCCCTTTTTAAAATTCACCCCTTTCTGGTAATTCACGTTGCGGCTCCAATCAAACTTTTCATTTTGATCTTGAAGAATTTGATTGCCAGAACATGGGGAGAGAGGCTCTCTATTTAGATTTTTTGTTTTTATAACGCTTTGCCTGTTTTACTGCGCGACGCAGGTGATTTTGGGTGTGCATGACCTGTGGAAAAACGATGTTTAGCATGGCCGGAAGAGCGTCTCAGACGAGCAGGGGCATTGCGTGGTTTCTGAAGCGGCTCTGACTTAATCGATGGATCTACTTCATAACCAGGAATAACCACCTTTGGTAGATCGCGCCTGATCAGACGTTCGATATCTCGCAGCAGTTTGTGCTCATCGACACATACTAGCGACATCGCCTCGCCGCTACAGCCAGCACGACCGGTACGACCGATGCGATGAATATAATCTTCAGGCACACTGGGGAGCTCGAAGTTGACAACGTGCGGCAGCTGATAGATATCCAAACCGCGCGCAGCGATGTCTGTCGCGACGAGTACGCGCACGCTGCCTTCCTTGAAACTTGCAAGCGCCTGCGTGCGTGCCCCCTGGCTCTTGTTCCCATGAATTGCTGTTGCACTGATCCCGTCTTTTCTCAGTTTTTCGGTCAGGCGGTTTGCCCCGTGTTTGGTGCGCATGAATACCAGTACCTGCCGCCAGTTTTGTGAAGTAATCAGGTGAGACAAGAGTGCAGATTTGCGCTCGCGGTCAACAGGATGTACCAGCTGCTGCACCAGTTCTGATGAAGGGTTGTGGCTAGCGACGTCGATCCTTACCGGAGCATTCAGCAGGCTGTCAGCGAGATTTTTGATGTCATTGGAGAAGGTCGCTGAAAACAAAAGATTTTGCCGCTTTTTAGGTAAAAGTTTGATGATCTTGCGGACATCGTGAATAAATCCCATATCCAGCATACGGTCAGCTTCATCTAGCACCAAGATATCAACTTGGGAGAGATTCACGGTCTTTCGGTTGACGTGATCCAGCAAACGGCCTGGCGTGGCCACTAGGATGTCCGCGCCTTGACGCAGTTTTGCGATTTGCGGATTAATCTTGACCCCTCCGAAGATAACGGTAGATTTCAAGGGCAAATACTTGCCGTAAAGCTTGACGCTTTCACTCACTTGGGCAGCTAGCTCGCGTGTAGGCGTAAGGATTAAGGCGCGTACGGGACGTTGTCCTTTACCCTGCACTTTCTTGCTCAAAAGATGCAGTAGAGGCAGAGTGAAGCCGGCGGTTTTGCCGGTACCCGTTTGCGCGCCACCCATGATATCGCCGCCTTCAAGGATGACGGGGATCGCTTGGCGTTGGATCGGGGTAGGAGTGCTGTAGCCCTGTTCGGTAACAGCACGGACAAGTTCAGCCAAAAGGCCGAGAGCATCAAATGATATCATAGAAGGATAAGGATCTTTGTAATTGTTGTCATAAAAATGAGAGTTGATCCTACCATTTTATATCATTAAAAAACAAGAGGTAAGATTGACGAGGGAATTGCAAAATTTTTTGTAATTTTACGCACAATTTCCGCTTTTCTTATTGATTTTGAGCAAAACGAATCCATTTCGACTTTGCAGCTTTTTGGGCCCGCCCGCCCCCTGGCTTTAGCCATGGGGAGGTTCAGAGGCTTAGCAACCACTTCCATATAGGAATGATCTTGATTAAAAAGTTTTCTGCTTCAAGCGTTTCTTGTTCATTTTCGGTGATGATTAATCCTTCTTTCAGGCCATAGGTATTCATTGCTTCAATTAGGCCTTCGACTTCTCGATTTTTCACTTTCTTATCGGAAAGTTGTGTAGCGACCTGAATTGCTTGAATGATCTGATTATTTTCTCTAATGACAAAATCGCATTCTTTTCGATCTTTATGAAAATAGAGTTCAGCACCCTGCATTTTCAAGTGAAGGAAAACTATATTTTCTAGCAGCCGGCCTCTGTCCTCGCTGACACGAAAGCCTATTGTACGAATCAAAGCGGGATCGATCAGATAACATTTTTTGTTGTATTGAATCTGCTTTCTGAGTGAGTGGCTGTAGCGACTCAAAAAGAAACAAAGGTAGCATTTTTCCAGGTAGGTGCAATAATTGGAAACGGTGTGTGGGCTGTTAAGACCTACGGTTTCACCAAGTTTGGTATAGCTGAACTCTTTTCCGATATTACTGGCAAAATAGTAGACCAGTTCTCGCAAGGGCATTTCATTTGAGATGTTATGTCTTGCAACAATGTCACGATAAAGAATGCCTTCGTATAATTCTTTTAAGTACTCCGATTTTCGAAATTTAAAATACTCTGGAATTCCACCATGCTTCAGATAATCGGAAAAAAGACGTAATATTATGCCGATATCGTTTGTTGAAAGAGCCTTTTTGGTGAGAGCGTCCGGGTATTCATGATGTACAATTTCCCTGAACGAGAGGGGATACACTTCGAACTGGATGTATCTGCCGGTCAAATGCGTCCCCAACTCCTGACTCAGAAGTTTCGCATTTGAGCCGGTGATGAAGATCTTGTTTCCTTGTTCATAGAGTCGGCGTACAAAACGTTCCCATCCATCTATATTTTGGATTTCATCAAAGTAGAAAGCGGACTGTTTGCCGAATAACTCTATAAAGACCTCCAGTAATGCCTGAAAGTCCTCAACCTTAAAGTGAACCAAGCGCTCATCATCGAAGTTGAAATAGTAGTCCGATTTTGATAACTCCCGTTGCAGCACACGCTGAATCGTTGATTTTCCGGATCTTCTGATGCCGCTGATGATCAGTATGTTCGGATCACTCACAAAGCTTCGAATGGCATCTGTTTGTGTGCGCTTAAAGAAAATTTCAGGAAGTTGATACTCCCGCTGATCCGCGATGATTTGCTTTAGCACCTCTCGATTCATCATTTATCCACTCCTGGTTTATACCCCATTATAGCAGATTACCGTGTATTGTCAATACACGGTTTTGCTTTCGAGCGTGCATTGTTAATGCACGTTTAGAAGCTAATCTGTGCGTTCCTGATGCATGGTTATGCACTAGAAGATGGCTTACGTCTAATCTTTTAGTGCGTCAAAAAAGATCGAAGTACACTACACGCCGAAACATGGGAGCTGGCTTAAAATTGAATGGAGGTGGAGAGACGCATTCAGAACTTTTGATTGGGAAAGATTCAAAATTCTCCCTAACATGGTATCCCAAAGTCTAAAGCTTAAAGGGGAGGGGCTATGTCTAGTAGCGAGGTCATTTTATATACTTCTCATGATGGGCGTGTATGTTTAAAGTTAAAGACTCTAGAGAATACCGTATGGCTTACTCAAGCAGAGATTGCAGATCTTTTTGGTAAGGGACGCTCCACAGTCGCTGAGCATATCAGTGCAATTTTTGACGATGGAGAACTGGAGCCAGATCGAGTTTGTCGGAAATTCCGACAAACTGCCGATGATGGAAAGCTTTATGACGTAATCCATTACAATCCCAAGAGTGATCAAGCTCAACTCTTTTTCAAGAAAGTTCAAAACAAAATGCTTTGGGCGGCGACACATCATACGGCCCCCGAGATCATTGCTGAGCGTGCGGATCCAAACCAGCCCAACATGGGTCTTACGAGTTGGAAGGGGAGTCGAGTAAGACAGCAAGACGTAACTATAGCCAAAAATTATCTCGATCAACCTGAAATCGAGGAATTGAATGAAATTGTCGTCATGTACCTCGACTATGCAGAAAACCAGGCAAAGCGCCGGAAAACTGTGACTATGGTTGAGTGGGAACAAAAATTGGACGCATTTCTTGCCTTCAATGAGAAAGATCTCCTCGGTCATGGGGGGAAAGTCTCAGCTCAAGTTGCCGAACAGCTCGCCCTGAGTCGGTATGATGAATTTGATCAAAAGCGTCGACAAGAAGAAAGGCAGATCGCAGACGCTGATGATCTCACTTTGTTAGAGGCTCTTCAAGAGAAAGCAAAGAAAATGGAATCCCAGCTGGTAGAATCTCCCCTCAGAAACGATCTCTAACCAGGAGCCTCGATTCCATATTTTTTAGCTAAATATTCCGAGAGGTCTTTCATCAAAAACTGTCTATTAGCAGGTTTTAATTTTGGGTGTGATGATGAGGTAGATAAAATCTTGGCTACACGTAGACACTCGCTTGCTTTTTGACAAGAATTTCTGGTTAGGGGAATGTTCCCTTTTCCAAGAGAATGTCCCTTTTATGAAGGTGCCCTTTTTACAAAGATACTCTAGCATTGATGCTCCTTATTTACAAAAAAGGTCGGGATTTTATCCCGGCCTTTGGTGTTTTGGAGGTGGAGAGACACATTCAGAACTTTTGATTGGAGCAGAATCAAGATCCCAAGTGTATTGAATTCTTCTCATCAAACGCAGAAAGCTACTGGGACTCCCAGGTGATGGAACGAGCACCTTGAAAAAAGAGAGGGGGGTATGCTCCTTAAATAGAAGCGGTACCTGTCCATATTTATGAAAATCGTTCTAAAGAGAGAGTTCTAAAAAAAATCCAAAATTTTATGAGAACGGTTCTGCTTTTATCTAGATCACAAAATTGGCAAAGCCTGATGCCATAAAGACTTTTTCCCTATCAAGGCCTGACAATTCTTTACGTTTGACAAGCTAGCGATCAGCATATTAGAATTTGCTGACTAGTTAAGGAAAAAGGTTGTTCTAACAATGAGATGTCGCTGGTTTTTGCTTATTGCATCGCTGCTTGGAGTTTTCTTTTGTCGCTATTCTAGCGAGAGCTACAGTTAATGAAACTATTTTGTACCTGAATCGGGAGAAACCATGAACATTCCAATGAAAACAATCGGTTTATTAGGTGGCACTGGCTGGTCATCAACTATTGGGTATTATACCCTCTTAAATCAGTTAATGCACGCACGGCTTGGTGCACATCATAGTGCTAAGATTTTATTGAAAAGTATTGATTACCAGTATCTTTGGAGTAGTTATGGCAATGACCAGAAAGCTTCTCACCTTTTGGAAGAAGAGCTTGCTGGTTTAATAGCTCTAAGACCTGATTGTATCATCATTTGCTGTAATACCTTACACAAATATTATGATATGATTAAGGATAAACTTAACTCTTCCATTCCTGTAATGCATGCTGTTGATTTGGTTGCACAGCACGCTAAAGACCATGACTATACAAAGGTACTTCTTCTGGCTACTAAATTTACAATGGAAGATGGTTTTTTTCACCAAAAGCTTGAAAATGCTGGCATAGAGGTAGTGATTCCTGCTCAGGAAGAACGTAATATTTTGCAGGATATTCATGGTCAATTAATGGTAAATAATGTCACTGCTGAAGCTCGAGAGTATTGTCGAAAGTTGATTCTTCAGCATAATAATTTAGATGCCGTTGTTCTTGGGTGTACAGAATATCCTTTGGTTGTAGATGAGACAAATTCCGTCTTACCGATCATCGACCCTGTTCGTCTTCAAACATCTTTTGCAGTTGACTATGCTTTATCTAAATAGAAGTTTGAATACATTAATCAGCAAGAGGTTGTAAGGCAATGATAATGAGATTGATGTGTTTGATTGGCTTGCAAGCGAGTGTTTTTGCAATAAATTGGAATGAAATTTTAGAGAGCCATGTTGAACTTCTCTCAGATAAAAGTATTGTAATAAGACAATACGAAGCTGTTAGCAAATCGGAAGCGCCTGCAATTGTCGATTCAAGGATTAAAGAGATACCTATTTGTGAGAGCTATGAAGAGCTGATAGACCTTAGGCTATTGAATGTCGAGAGAATCTCTATGATGCCTCAGCCCAAAAGTCCATTTGAAGGACCTGTATTCAATTCAGGGTTACCTAATGCATCGAAAATGAGAGCATCAGTTTTTCTTAAATTGCAGGGAATGATTGATCAGTTAGATAAACTGGCAATTGGTTTTGGATATGAGCCTGGTCAGGTTGATATTTTAGTATTTGAGGGACTAAGAGATTTGGGTACTCAAAAAATGCTTTTTGACAAGAAGTTAGAGGAGATTCTTCTATTAAATCCCGATATGAGTTTTGAAATGGCGGAAAAGGAAACTGCAAAGTGGGTTTCTCCTGTAAAAAATAATACTCCAGTTCATTCAACAGGGGCTGCAGTAGATATACGGTTATGGGATAGCAAAAATAATCGCTTTCTTGATTTAGGTCCTTTCGGGGTGATATGGGGAGATTCTCAGTTAGCTCCTACATTCTCAGAAAGGATCACCGATGCCCAGAAAAACAATCGACTTTATTGTCTGCTAGCAGCTGAAAGGGCTGACCTTACGAATTATGTTTACGAATGGTGGCACTTTTCGTTTGGAGATCGGTATGACGTTTATTGGAAAGATCAAAATGGCCAAGAAAAAGTAGCTCTGTATAGCTCGGTTCAGTAGTTGATTAGAGATCTATAGTTTTGCTTTTTGATGGTTTTTTCTTAGTTCTTTCAACATCAATTCAACATTCACTAATAGATTATTTTCAGCGGTGATTTTAACGCCGTTGAATTGAACACGGTCGCTATGAGATGTATGAAAGAATAGATTTTCGATGGGATTTTTTGATGTCTAAGCTACTAAAAACAAAAGGCTTCAGTCGTAAAACTGAAGCCTTAAAATTGAATGGAGGTGGAGAGATGCATTCAGAACTTTTGACTGGATGCCAGTTCATCAGACTCTTCAGAAATTTCAGTCCATGAGTCAGTTGTCGGCGTAAAGGGAACGCACTTTACTAAAGGGTTAGAGGGATTCCAATGAACTTTTAATTTTTCATAGGGAATTTTGATGATTGGATGGGTATCGGTCATACCTGCAACTGTATAAGGTTGAAAAATGATGCATAAAGCTTCAGGTTCAAGGATAAAGGTATGAATTAAGTTATAATCAAGAGAGGTAAGGAGGGGTGTTTTACCCGAAAAATAGGAAGAGGCGATAGCATCGGTTTTTAAAAATTGTTCGCAATAGTTGCGAAGCCACTCTTTTTCTATGGAGGTAGAAAACAATTCCTGAAGCGATATCGATACGAATTTCCCTTGATCTTTGTAAAAGGTGAGTCCTTCGTAGCGTTTTCGCTCATGGGGAAGGTGGTCGTAAATAGAAATTTGTCCAAATAACGAAATTGCATTATCGGAAAAAAGGACAGTCGTTAGTGAATAGCTCATGTGAAAAGGGCTTTCATTAGAAGACTGTTTTAAAATTTCTTTGACAAACTCTTGTTTGCATGCATTTAGGCTTTTTAATGGATCATTATCAGGCTTTGTACAGCTTGCAAGAGCAAAAAGCAGAAGGAGGCTGATAGAAAAACATGAGTTCATGTAATAACAACGAATGAATGATTGTGATGTTCTGGACGAAGATAAATAGTTCCACTTTTCATATGAACAAGAGTGGCGTGTAATCTTCCTTCTAAAGCTAATTGAATAGCTTCTTGTTTTAAAATCCAGATGCTGTGCCCCGATTGGTTAACACAATATTCAGTGATTACGCCACGTTTTTTATGGACACCAGTGATGTACCATTTATCAATATTCAGTTGCATTATGTTTATCATATTTTTCAGGTAGATCAGAAACTGAAAGCTTTTGATAGTCAGCAGTTTTTAATAAAGCAATTAAAGCTTGTCTTCCCGTTGATTCATCGGGAAAAATAGCCATTCCACCAGCTGATCCAATCGCTCCATGACGTACGGCAAATCCCCTGGAATTATAAACGATATTTCCTGGGTTGTTATTTCTCCACGCCTTAGAGCCATCGCTGCGGATAACCATATTTCCATTTTCATCAAAATATTGAACAGTGTAAATCTTTGAGCCAACATTTGGGGGTCCTTCCTTTGCTGTAATGAATGGCATTTTAAGCTCCTTTAGAAAGTATGAATATAGCTTTTGGGTCTTTTTCAGAAGAAGCTATGCGGTGAATAATTCCCTCTTCCACCATTTTTTTGAGTCTTCCTCGGGCAGCTCTAGTAGTGATATTCCAAAGATCTGCAGCTCCTTTAGGGGTAATGGATCCCTTATTCTTTAATTGTTCTATTAACAAGAATTCCCAAGGATGTTTTTTCGCTACAGCAATACGAGTAGAGTAAAGAGTTAATTTAAATTGATTGTTCATTTCTTCAATGAGAGGCTTTTGGAGTCCTTGCCGTTCACAAACTGCTAAAATTCTCTGCAAACCCGATCCCCATTGCTCAATTAAATTTAGTTCTTTGAAAACACGACCTATCACTCGATTGCGTAATCTAGAAAATCCTTGCAGAGCTTTTTGAATCGTTTGACCAAAGGGAAGTCCACCTGGATTTGTAAACTCAATACGATCATCAAAAATTGCAATTTGGATATGACAACCTGTCATTGAGTAATCAGAGTGTAAAAGGGCATTTGTAAGAGCTTCTCGGATAGCAAAAGGAGGATACTCACCTACATCTTCTCTAAAAATTGGACCAATTTTTCCCTCTTTTCGAGTATTTTTCTCAATAAAAGCGATGACTTCAGAGATAACAAAGGGAAGAGGGACGAAAATTTCTGTTTGATCGATGATTTTTTCTTTATTCGAGCCTTTAAAGCGCGCGCATCGGATCAGAGAATCTGGAAATAGTTTAACTCGATTCATGCTAAAAAGAAGAACACCACCGATGGAAGGGCATATGTTTCCATTATGATTAGAATATATCCCCAGCATTTCGTATGTTTTTTCTGTAGGGTATTTATTAACCCAGCCAAAGGCTGTTTGAATTTGCGATTGATCAAGGACTCCTTTGGAGCAAGGTAATTCATCGTAGGTTTTATTCGTGGCAAATAATTTTAGAGAAGAGATAGTTTCAGATTCAGCCTTTCTATTGGTCGATCCAAATCTTACATACACTCCTTTTTCAGGTCCCTCGGATTTAATGTAATAAGGTCCAGCAACATGAGGAATGTTTAAAACAAGCAGTTCTTTGTTTCTAAAAGAATGGATTTCTATGTCAGGGATTAGTAGAGGAAAAATACTGTCGGAGATCACATTCGCTAATTTTTCTTCTTCTTCCAGAGCATTTGTTATTCCTACAATATCTTTTGTGCGATCTTTTACGCCAATAATGATTGTCCCACCAGAACTATTAGCAAAGGCCGCTACTGTCTTGACGATTGCTTGCAGTCCACGTGTATTTTCTTTAAATTCAAGGGTTTTTCCCTCGCTGCGAGATAGATATTCTTCTAACATCAGTAGGCTCTTTCCGAATTTAACTAGGAATTTAACACGGAAGAGCTAGGAAGCTAAGTTTTTCCGTGTTCTTCGAGTGAAATGGGAAGAATTTGATGCAACTACTTTAAAATAAACTAGTTACAGAATTAATCAGAGTCAGAGGTATAAGTTTGGAACTTTAGATTGATTAAAGAAAAAGTTCAAAATATTAAAGGTATTATTGACATCACCACGACAATCGACTGTAATGAAAATGGATAGGGGTTATTAAAATTTGGACAGAAAATGACAGCATTCATTTTTAGAAGGGCAAAGCAAAGTGATTTAGAGGATATTATTTATCTGTTAGCGGATGACGAGTTAGGAAAGCAAAGGGAGAAACTGTCTGTAACGATACCATCTAATTATCTAGACGCTTTTATAAGAATTGATGTCGTAGAATCAAGAGATATAATCGTGGGTACATGCCACTTAACACTTATGCCTTCTCTTACTTTTCAAGGAGGATTGCGCATGAATGTTGAGGCAGTTCGTATTGCATCTTCTTGCCGAGGACAAGGCGTTGGAGAGTGGATGATCAATCAAGCACTATCATTAGCTCGAAAAGAGGGATGCAAGATAATTCAATAGAATCAAACAAGAAATTGAAAAGATCCAGGTGGGGCTTGTAACAGCCGTTCAATTAATATCGGAAAAGCTTGCATGCGTCGTTTCAAATCTTCTTCCGTCCAAGGATAAATTCCCATATCTGTAAGAAATTGAATTGCTGAAAGGATAAACTCTGCACATTCGAGAGGGACTTCTGTTTTGAAAATTCCCTCATTGCAACCCTGTTTCATCAAAGTAGCCGCAAGGAGTCGGCTATGCAAGGCGTCGTTAGCGGGTTTGTGAAGCTGCTCTATTATCTTTTCGTTCTCTTGGGAAATATTTCCCGCATTCACCAGAAGTTGGATTTTTTGTAAGCGTCTAGCCATCTTTTTTCAATGGAGGAACTCAGGCATTTTATGATCTTTCTTTTTAGGAGGTCATATGCCAAAGCCAAAGTCACTACATAATCGCCAGGAGTGGGTAGAAAGAATTCGCCTGCAGGTTGAAAGTGGGGCGAACGTCTCGACTTGGATACCTGATTTTTGTCAGATCTATTTCTTGACGCACCGGCTTTGCAGAGAAAAACAGGATAAGCGTGATTGCCTGCCCCTTGAAGGAACGAGGAGAAAACTAAAACTTTTGCTTCCAGACATCCGGTAGGAGTTCTTCCAGCCGATTCGCCGGATGATCCATGAATCTTCGAAATAGATCTTCCAGGTAGACGCGAGGATTAATGTTTAGTCCCCTACAGGTTTGTACAAGCGATAGAAGGACAGCCGCTGCTTGCCCTCCATTCGCACTGCCGAAGAAGAGCCAATTTTTGCGGCCGATGGCTAAGGGCCTAAGGGCACGCTCAGCCACGTTGTTGTCCAATCTCGCATTGGGATAGAGTGTGTAATTCTTCAGATACGGCGTAAGCGAGGCAAAATATCCCAGCGCCTCTTTGAATTTTGATTTTGGTAATAGTTTTCCATCTATCAAACGATTTTTCACCTTTTCAATCATCTCGTCGATGATCGGCACTTCTTGCTCTTGCCGAATGAGCAGTCGCTCTTCCGGTGCTTGTTGCCAGGCGTGTTGTTCCAGGTCAAAGAGCTGACCAAATGACCTAAGCATCCAGTCTCTAAAATAGGGATCACCTGCCTCTACCTCGAAAAATTTGCGCCGCATGTGTCCATAACATGGACACCAATCGAAAATCTCGATTATATG
>Ga0156232_119_pt4 | contig 26890 bp, 17 predicted proteins | sample RifCSPlowO2_12_FD_107879 | JGI IMG/M metagenome (GOLD analysis project Ga0156232, IMG submission 107879) | Chlamydiae bacterium RIFCSPLOWO2_12_FULL_49_12
GGTGGCCCTTCTCCTTTGGACTCTCGGCCTCAGAGATCGCCGAGATACAAAAAAACCGTTCCTACAACCCTTGGGACTACTATAACAAGGATCCCCAAATCCGCCAGGTCGTCGATGCCCTGCGCAACCGCTCTTTGGCTCAAACAGACGGCGAGCATCAGGCCTTCTTGAATCTCCACCGCTCCCTTCTTGAAGGACTCTATTCCGAAATGGCCGACAGGTATTTTGTCTTAAAAGACCTTCGCAGCTACTACGACGCCCAAAAAAAAGTCGAAGAGCTCTACCTCACTCCGAACAAATGGGCGGAATACGCCATCCACAACATCGCCGGCATGGGGGTTTTCTCGAGCGACCAGTCCATCCACAACTACGCTAAGCTCGTCTGGGATCTTTCCCCCCTGCCCATCGACGAAGACGAGCTCCAGCTGGTCCGGTTCGAATATAAAGAGCACCTCTAAACTTTCAAAAGATCCCACTTCCTTTGCAGCCTCTCCAGCTTTCCCTCTTTTTGAAGCGCCTTAAGGGCGCGGTTGAAGAGAGCGAGGAGCTCGGGGCTTCTTTCCTTAGGGGCGATCAACCTCAATCCCGTCTCTGTCAAAGGAGGGCCTGCAATTTTTAGGCTCTTTTGGAAGAGGCCGGAGACATAGTGCTGGGCAAAGAGGTTGGGGATGAGAGCGCCGTCCGCCTCTTTTCCCTCAAGGGCGTTTAGCGCAAGCGGAATCGAAGGGAAGGAGCGGATGACAATTGCCGGATGGCTTTCCAGCAACAGCTCTCCTTTGGACCCCTCGATGACGGCGACGATCTTGCCGCTCAAGTCATCCAAGCTCTTTGCCTCGGATGCCTTCGATACGACAAGAACGGTGCCGGTAGGTAAAAAGAGCGAAGAGTAATCGTAGCTCTCATAGCGCCTTAAAGAAGAAGAGCGTCCCGAGACCATCGCCTGATACTCTCTCTTTTCCAAGCCCAGCTCTAAGATATCCCAGCTGGTGATCACAAAGAGAAAGCGCACCTTCTCCAGATGCGACGCTTCTTGGAAGAGCTCATTGCAAAACGCATAGACGTTATCTTCCATCCCGTTGAGCTCTAGAGTCTTAAAATCCGGATCGATTCCGACGCGGTAGAGAGGCTGCCTCTTTGCGCCCATGCAGGATCCTAAAAGAATCATCAGCAAGACAAAAAGAGAACGAAGCTGGCTCATACACTATTACTCTAGTCCCCGGTTGAATAAATGCGCACTTTTTTTTCGCGCCTTGTCCGCTCCGCCGGAAAGAGAGACAAGTGATGAAACAGCATCTGAGGCAAACTTTTGATCCGCAAGCAACATTCAATTGCAAGTTAATGCAAAAAGTAAAATAATAAAATTACGGCTGTATGTTTTTGAGAGGTTAAGTATGGCGCTTCCGAAAAGAGAAGAGCGTTCTTTGGAAGAAGAGTTGCGCATGGCTCTTTTAGTCCGGATGGACTCCTATCAAAAGGCCTGTTTGGAAAGTCATGCGCTCTTGGAGGCTAGCGAGGTGGAAAGAGGCGCCTGGGAAAAGATCCGCAGGGAGGCGGAAGCGGGCTGCTCTCTGATTTTGCATCCCGAAGAGCTCAACACGCTCTCAGTGGGGGCCCTTAAGAGAGAAGAGGCCTTTTTGGAGCGCGTGCAGAAAAAGCTTTTCAAGCTGGAGGGCAAAATCCACAAGAGGAGGGGCGCAGAAAAGCAGGCGCGCCAAGAGTATTGGAGCGCTTTGGAAGCGTATCAAAAAACGTGTGAATCCTTAGATCACGAATGGAACAAGATGACCCAGCGAGCTTCGGACTCCCGCTGGGGAATCCAGGAGGCGGTCTCTCCCTCGCTCTTTTCAGACGGAGCTGTGTTGAACGCTCGCTCCGTCAAAGAGATCAGAGGCCACATCCGCGCCCTCAAGAGCGCCTCCGCCAAATTCAACAAAATCCTCTCCTCTCTCAAGTCGCGTTAGCAAGATTAGACAAAAGGGAGTTATATCTACTTAGAGCCTCTACAGCATTAACTCTTTCAGAATTCTTTGGATGCAGCATGTCGGCAATCAACAGAGCCATCTTTGCGTCTGAAGACGGCGTTTGTCTCAATGTCTCTTTAGTCGTCCCTGTCTCAAGCATCCATTCATCACTCTTGGGGTTTATACTTGCCTGCTCTTCAAATGCGACCTTAGGAGAGAGATATTTGAAATAGGGGGTCACATCTTCCGTGACGAGTTCCCAGAGAATCATCCCTGCAGACCAAACGTCATTCTTCATATCGCTTGTTGTACCTTGAATTTCTCTTTGGGTCGGGGCCATATATCCAATGGTCCCCGCACACTTTTGCAATCCTTGTTTAACTGATCCGCCAAAGTCAGCAATAAGAAGATTGCCATCTTCGGTGATCAGACAATTTGCAGGTTTTAAGTCTTGATGGACAATCTTGGCTTCATGCATTGCGCACAATCCCTTCAATAAATCCAATCCCTGTTGTCTTCTCTTCTCTAAGGAATAGTTATTCTTCTGAAGAGCATCAAACAAATCCCCCGATTGCAGATCCATCACTACCATTACTTTATGTCGTGGAAAACTTGAATAGCTCGATGTCTCATGGTATTTGCTTTTTTGCTCCGCCACACCTCTAATAGGAACGATACCCTCTTTATTTCCTAGATGTTGATGAGCCAATTGATATCCTGTCAACGTAGGGTAATAACCAGCATCTTTTTTGAGAGAGGGATTCTTCTGAACGACAGTTGCAATGGCGACACACGATGCGCGTGTCAGGTCATAACCCGTTTTTACTTTCGAATATGACCCTGCACCTATTATCGTGTCCTTCTCTCCACTTAATTGTGTATGCGTACCCTGACGGTTAAATTTGATGATCACGCTGCCATCTTTACCAAATAGTAATTGGCGTTTTAATTTTGAATCGTTAGGGCAAACCTGGGAATAAGGTATTTTTAGTTGCCAACAGTTCATGAGATGCTTTTCGCGGTTTTCGGCTACATATTTAAGAATCTCTTGAATGTCAGGTTCAGTGAGTGATGGTGAATACTTTTGAATACATGCGAGTATTTGAGAGGAATCATCTGGAACAGGCTTTTGCAATGAAAAAAAAGAACTGCAAATGGCTTGCCATAAGCTAGGGTTAGATCCAGAAATAATCTCATTTACCCACATTGGTCTACGAATCTCTTTTGCAAACTTTGCAAACTGAACAAATTCATCTTTCTTTGCTATGGCTTCTTTTCTAGGATTTTCCTGGTTACTCATATCTTCTACGCGGTTTTTTCCCGAAAGAAAAAACTCTTTAAGGGTTTTAATGATCTCCTTAGCAACTTCTATCTTCTTACCAACTTCTTTTATATCTTTGGTGGCATACCTCGCTTGAATCTCATTCAGCACGTCATGAGTTAAGTAAGCACGTTCCTCTTCAGAAAGCTGATCATAAACAACTTGACCATCCTCATCCTTGACCTTGTTCCAACACTGCGTCGCTACATTATCGACCTTTGCACCAACAAATTTAGCTTGGCTTCCTTTATTGAAAAGCACCCAAACAGGTCCCTTCCCATCCAAGAAGTCAACTTTTTGAGCGACATAAAAGAGCCCTTTCCAAAAACTCAACTCCGGCTGATGACCCTCTTGTGGCTGCTGGTCAAGAATCTGACAAGCAACAGACCTTGTGTTTCCTGCCAACTTAACCCGTGCAGTAGGATCGCCTGCTAAAAAATTTGGAAACCAATTCTTACGCGTATAAGCTTTTTGTTCCCCGATAACTACTGGAAAGTTTGCCATCTGAACCTTATTAATTTATTAATAATAAAATTATTTATAATTTAATTGTAACATAATAATAATTATTTGTAATTATAAAAAACTTTTCTAATTATCTAAAATAAAAAGACTTAAAAAGATTATATTTCTTAGGAAATGACGCATGAGTGTGCATAAGGTGCTGCAAATAAAATGCTAATGCTTTACGCATACGCTTTAAAACAAAGAGATTGTAAGATTTAGTCCCTTAGAAAGAGACGCCTGTGGTTTCCAGGCAAGAAGCTGCTTAGTCAGAGCGACATACGCGTAAGCGGGAAATGACCCCCATCTTTTAAAGCATCGGGAAAGATTCTTGCTTACAAAGAGCTGCCCTGTTCTAACCTGCTGATGGTCAAGTATTTGCTAGCTTGATCTAGAGGATGAGCGCCTTGAGGAGGTAGAACATCAGGATGCTGATGGCGGCGCTGGCGGGGAGGGTGACGATCCAAGAGAGAACGATGTCGCGCAGAGTCATGAGGTTTAGGGCGGTCAGGCCCCGGGCAATGCCGACCCCGAGGACCGATCCGACGAGGCAATGAGTAGTGGAGATGGGAAGACCGAGTTTTGAGCAGAAGAGGATGGTCGCGGCGGCGCCGAATTCGGCGCTAAAGCCGCGGGTGGGGGTTAAGTGGGTGATCTTTTTGCCGATGGTTTCGATGACGCGCCAGCCCCAGGTGGCAAGACCGATGATGATGCCCAAACCGCCGAAAGCAAGCAGCCATGCGGGGATGAGAGAGAGGTCGCTCACGGCGCCGTTTTTGACGATGTCTAGGACGGCGGCGACGGGGCCGATGGCATTGGCGACGTCGTTGGAGCCGTGGCTGAAGGCCATGAAGCAGGCGCTGAAGACCTGCAGGGCGACAAACATCTTTTCGACATCGCGGTGTCCGGACGCCCTCTCTTCAAATCGGGTCTCTTTGCGGACGCTCTCGCGCAAATCCTTGATATTTCCCAGAAGAAGGGAGACCTCGTAGGAGGTCTTTTCGTCGCTTAAGGATTGCACTCTTTGAAGGTGCTTGATGGCCTTGTTGAGCGAGATGACCGAGTAGGGGGCTGTTTTCGAGGGAAACTCCTCTTGGGAGAGGGGAATTTTCTTGAGGAGGGGAATGGAGAGAGCGGCGGCAAAGAGGGCGATGAGAAAAGCGAAGGCAAGAGATTGGGTAAGAGAAAAGCTTAAAGATCCGACCCCTCGGAAAAAGAGGTTGAAAGAGAGCGTGCCAAAGCAGAGAAAAGTGAGCAGGGGGAAAAGTTTTTTGGTTGCCGCCACGGGATTTAGGGCAAAGAGGATCTTTTTTTGCAAAAAGGAGAAGATGAGGTAGGAAAGAAGCCCGCTGATCAAAGGAGAGAGGAGCCAGCTTAGGGCGATGGAGCCGACGGCTCCCCATTCGATGGCCTCTATCCCTCCGATGATGCCGCCGAAGCCGAGGATGGCGCCGACGATGGCATGGGTGGTCGAAACGGGCCAACCGAAGTAGGAGGCGATCTGGAGCCAGATGCCCGTCCCGAGGAGGGCGCCGCACATCCCTAAGATGAGCACGAGAGGTGTTGTCAAAAAGAGGTCGGGGTCGACAAGTCCTCTTTGGATAGTCTGGGAGACTTGCGCGCCGGCAAAAAAGGCGCCGGCAAATTCAAAGATGGCCGCAATGAAGACAGCGCGGACGAGCGTTAAGGCGCCCGATCCGACGGAAGTTCCCATGGCATTGGAGACGTCATTCGCCCCGATGTTCCAAGCCATGTAAAAGCCGACGAAGAGAACAAAGATCGTAAGAAAGAGGGCTCCGTCCATCATTTCAACTCTAGAGTCATCCGGATCCGGTTGGAGAGCTTTTCCGCGATGTCGGAAATCTCTCCGATCTCTTTAATTAAGCGGATCCATAAGTAAAAGGCCGGAGGAGAGAGGTCGTCGCTAAGGGTGAAGAATTTTTGCAAGAAGGCGTGCTGCAGCTTGTCGGCTTCATGTTCGAGAAAGGCCGTTTTATCAACCATCTCCCTTACTTTTTCCGCCTCCATGCCCCCAAAGGAGAACTCAAGAAGCTCATCGAGCTCCTCAATGATCTTTTTGGCGGAGATAAAGGCTTCGAAGTTTTTTTCATAAAAGGCAAAGAGGTCGGCTTTGAAGAGATCAAACTTATCCAAAGGGCGCAGGGTGAGCAGCTGGGCGATGTCTTCTGCCTTGTCGGCAAGCCTATCTTGAAAACTGAGGATCTCTAAGAAATGGGCGCGGTCAACCGGCATGAAGAGGCTTTTAGGGAGAGTGTTGCGGATGTCGTTTTTGATCAGATCGGCTTCATGTTCCAGTCTGGAGACGGCGTCCGCTTCCTGGACGAGCCTGTCAAAATCCCCTTCAAAGAGAAGCTTAAAAGAGTTGGAGAGCTTCTCCAAACAGCGCGCGACGCTTTTCATGTGGGTTTGCAAGGGAGCAAAAGGAGATTTGCCAAAGAGCTTTGCTATGGTGCGCATGCTTCTTTATTTATAGAAGATCGAAACGGCGGAAAACAAGAAAAATCCGCCTTTCGCATCTTGTAGTAAAAAATTTTTTAAACCATAAAGAAAATATGGCGCTCCGCAGACGTTGTCTCTTTTTTGTCTCTTTTTTCATCTTTGCGATCGCAGAGGCACTCCCCAAGGGAGGGAGGGTCGTTTCCGGCGAGGCGCTCTTTCATGCAGAGGGAGACAAGAGCCTCAAGATCGTCACCTCAGAGAGAGCGCTTTTGCACTGGGACGAGTTTTCCATCGCTTCCAAAGAGCTGGCCCGCTTCATCCAGCCGGGCAAGGATTCGCTTGTCGTCAATCGCGTCATCGGAGGCAATCCGAGCGCAATTTTAGGGAGGCTGGAAGCCAACGGGCGGCTCTTTCTGATCAATCCCAACGGCATCCTGGTAGGAAAAGAGGGGGTGGTCCAAGTCGGTTCCTTTATTGCCTCGACGCTCGAGCGCCTAGAGGGCGATCCCTTCAAGGGAGAAGATCTTCTCTTTTCAGGCGAAGGAAAGGGAAAGATTGTGAATCTGGGGAGGATCACAGCGGGCGACGGGGATCTGTTTCTGCTTGCTCCCCGGGTCATTAACGAAGGGAGAATAGAGGCTCCTAAAGGTGTTGCAGCGGTGGGCGTCGGGAGGGAGATGCTGCTTGTCCCGGAGGGGAAGGAGCGGCTCTTCATTCGTTTAGGAGCGGCGAGCTCTTCGGAAGAGGCGGGCCTGGATCAAACGGGAGAGATCGAAGCGTTGCAAGTGGAGCTCAAGTCGAAGGGCAATCCTTACGCCTTGGCGATTCGTCACAAGGTGAGAATAGACGCCTTGGCCTCGGAAGAGAGGGGAGGCAGGATCTTTCTTATGGCAGAAGGGGGGAAGGTCCAGATTTCCGGAGAGATTACGGCTTCCAACCCGAATGGAGTGGGAGGTTCTCTCTTCCTGTTGGGAGAAGAGATCGGACTGTTCGAGACCGCCTCTCTTGACGTATCGGGAAAGCTGGGAGGAGGAGAGCTCTTTCTCGGCGGCGATTTTCAAGGGAGCAACCCTCGCCTTCCCAATGCCCGCCAAACGGTGGTGAAAGAGGGGGCTAAGATTGCGGCCGACGCGCAAGAAAGAGGAGATGGAGGAAGGGTCTTTGCCTGGTCTTCCGAAGCGACGGGATTCTACGGGACGCTTTCGGTTCGGGGAGGGAGCGAAGGGGGCAATGGGGGTCTTGCGGCGCTTTTGGGAGAGGGGTATGTGGATTTTCGGGGAAGGGCAGACCGCCTTGCCCCTCAAGGACGTGCGGGTACGCTGATCCTGGATCCGACCAATCTGACGATTTGCGAGCGGGGGGATGCAGATGTCCCCAGGCTCTCTCCTTTTCATCCGCTCGCGGCGGACGGCTCTTCCGTCCTTAACGTCGGGACGCTTAAAGCGGCGCTTCAGGAAGGAGACGTGATCGTCCAGTCCGCCGGAGGAAAAGGGAGGGAGCCGGGAGACGTGATCCTAAGCGCGCCGCTTGCCTACCATTCGGATTACAGTCTGACGCTGCGCTCCTTTGTTCCCGAAGTGACGGCGGGAGATGTTCAGATCAACTCTTCCATCGAAAATTCAGGGGAGGGGGGGCTGATCCTGGATTCTTCTCGAGACATCAACATAAACGCAAGCGTCGCCACCCAAGGGCAGGAAGGGATTACCTTGACGGGAGGACGGGATATCCGGCTCTGCCAGCCCGTCAAGACGCAAGGCTCTCTCTCCTTGAGCGCGAGTGAAGAGGTCGATCTTTTTTCGGAGATTGAGGCGGCAAAAGGAATTTCGATCTCCTCGAAGGGAAAGATCGAACTCTTAGCGCCTCTCAAGGCGTCAGGCTCCGGCATTGTCTTAACTTCAGAAGAGGGGATCTCTCTGCTGGCTTCACTTAAGAGCGAAGGAATGGGAGGGATCCGTCTTTCCGGCCAGGGAGATCTTAAGGTGGGATCAAAAGAGAGCCGCACGCCGTGCCGCTTGGAGACGGAGGCCGGCGCCATCCATTTGACGACGACTCAGGGAGAGATTGTCCTCTCGGGAGGTCGGGAAGAGGGAGCCTGTGCAAAGATCGTCTCCGCTACCGGCGCCATCACCTTGAATGCGACGGCTCCGGGAAGAGAGATTCGTTTGGAGGGGGGGAGCGCTCCCGGAGCTAAGGCGTCCATTCAAAGCGGGAAGGGAACGGTCTCTCTGTGGTCGGGAGGCTCTATCCGTCTTCTCTCCGGCAGTTCGGAACTTGCGGATGTGGCTGCGGAGCTGAAAACAGAGAGGGGAGCTCTCCGTCTGCGCGCTCTTGAAGAGGTCTCTCTTCAGGGAGGGGGGAGAGGGCCTTTTGCCAATCCTGCGGTTATTGAGAGTCAAGAAGGAAACATCGAGGTCACAGCCAGCGATGCAAGCCTGATGGCAGGGGCTGGACGCAGCTCCGGCGCGCTGATTGAATCTGGAACAAAGGGGATTGCCCTGACGGTACAAAACCTGTTCTTAAAAGGGGGCAGCGAGGGAGAAGAGTCGATGGCGCGGATCCATTCCGCCTCGGGAAGGATTAACATTCATACAGCAGGCGCCCTTCATCTTCAGGGAGGAGAAAACAGCCTCTGTTATGCGGAGATCTCTTCTCAAGAGGGGAACGTGGTCTTTAATCAGATCGGCAAGGAGTTAACCCTGCAGGGAGGAGGCGCTCAAGGGGCCTACGCGCAGATCGGGGTGGGGAAGACGGAAGGGGCCGCCGACATCAAGAGCGATCTTGTCTTCTATGCCATTGGGGGAGACGTCACTCTGCAGGGCGGCCTCTGCCCTTCGGCCTATGCGCAAATCGGACACTCTCCTTTTGGAAGCAAGGGAGCCTATACGGTGCAAGGAGACCTCATCTTTCCTGAGGGAGGGATAGAGGGAGGAGTTAAGCTTTTAGGAGGAGAGGGAGCGGCGGCTCGCATCGGCTCGGTAGGCGAGCTTGGCGCGCCCCAGTCCTTTTGGGAGGGCGATCTTCATCTTGCTGTGCAAGGAGAGAAGGGAATCCTTGCCCAAAGAAAAGGGTCGGGACTCTTTTCTTGCGGAGACCTTGACGCCGCCGCCTCTTACGGGATGACGTTGGAAGAGGCTTCTTTGATTGCCGCCAAAGATGTGAGGTTGAAAGCCTCGACATTCCGGGCGATCGGGGCGCATATCGAGAGCGAGCGGGGAAATCTGACGATTGAGGCGAAGGAAGCGCTCTTTGGCGAGAGGGAGATGAAGACTCCGCTTTATTGCAGCGCTTCTCAAGGAGAGCTCTTTGTCCGGACGGAAAAGAGCTGTCAACTTCTGGCAGGAGAGAAGAGCGGCGTTGAGTTGCTCTCTTTAAAAAGCGCCACGGTACGCTCTTTGGGAAGCCTTAAGCTCCAGGGGGGCGAAAAAGAGGGCGCCGACGTCACGATTACGTCGGCCTTTGGAGACGTGGTCTTAAATGCCAGCGAGGACATTACCCTGGAAGGGGGAAGCAAAGGCAAAGCCCTGGTCTCAAATTTGGGAGGAGGCCGCGGCGATCTGACTGCCGTTGCCGATCGCGATCTTGTGCTCGGGAAAAATGCCTCTTTTGAAAATTACGGGCAGGGAGAGCTCAACGCTTTTGCGGATCGCGATGTCAAGCTCTTTCAAAACAGCCGGTTTTTGAGCTCGGGGATGGGGGTTCTGGCCGCGGCCGCCGGAAGGGACATGGTGCTCCGGGATGACGCCAAGATGACTCAGGGAGGAAGCGGCAACCTCTTCATTGTCTCTGGCCGCCACACCTTCCTTAACGATCGCTTTGCAGCAAAGACTGCAAGCGGAACTCTTCATGTCGTTGTCGACCACTACCTGCCGGGACATCCCTTGATTGGCGACGGGTCTTTGATCAAAACGGAAGGAGCCTCCCTCTCTTCCATGTCGGGACGCGTGATGATCTACACGGCAAGAAGAGAGCAAAACCACATTGATGGGCCCATCAACGGCGAGCTTTATCTTCCCGGACCGGCATATGCCGACAGCGCCTATGAGAGGTGGTTTACCTTTTTTGACCAGGATGTAAAGACAGCGCTCGATTTCTTCTGGGTCTACAACGAGCGCAGAGGAGCGCTTCCCGTCCTGCTGGCGAGCAACTCCTCCTCTTTGGCGCCTCCCTTTGTGATCTATTACAAGGACGGTTTAAGAACAAGCATTCCAAGGAGCGTTTCCATCGCAGCCCACTCGGAGGAGTGGAAGGGAGCCCTTGCCGCCTCCAACCGCATCGCACGCGCGGAGTCGGAGGCGTTGCAGGATTTTCGAACGCTCTCGGAATTTCTCTTTGTTCCGAAGCGCTTTCTGGTCAGCTATGACGCCGCGCTCTTTTATGGAAGCGGGGAGTCTCTAGACAGCCTTCCCTCCTTTAATCAGATGCTTGATGAATATGAGATCTTGCTGCGCAAGGTGCGCACTTACAACACCAAACGCTTAAGCCGCTATCTAAAAAAAGAGAGCGGCAACCGGTTTAGGTATCGATGAGGCGGATCTTCTTTTTCTTGATTTTTGTCGGCGCGGCGGGAGGTCTCTTCGCCGCTCAGGAGATCCTTTCCGAGTTGAAGGGCATTCTTCTCATGCCCGGCGAACGAATGCTCTATCCCTTTGGGACGCCTGAGATGCGCGGCATTCATCTTAAAGATATGGACGTTCCGGGAGGAATCGAACACTTGCGGCGCGAGCTTGAGCCCCGCTTTATTGGTCAGCCCTTAACACAAGAGGGCTTAGCAGAGATCAAACGGGCGCTGATCCTCTACTACCGGCGGCATGACCGCCCTGTCGTTGCGGTCGAAGTTCCCGAGCAGGAGATCACAAACGGCGTGCTGCAGCTCATCGTCATCGAAGGGAGGATCGGAAAGATCATCTGCAAGAACAACCGATGGTTTTCCGATTCCCTTCTTTTAGGGTACGTCCAGCTTAGGCCCGGGCAGGCCATCACGGCAGACACCCTCCTGACCGACGTCGCCTGGATGAACCGAAACCCCTTTCGTAAAACCGATCTCATCTTCACTCCGGGAGAGGATGAGGGAGTGACGGACATCGAACTGATCACCAAAGACCGCTTCCCTTTCCGCCCCTACTTAGGGGGAGACAATACGGGAAACGGCACCACCGGACAGGCGCGCTGGTTCGGGGGCTTTAACTGGGGAAACGCCTTTGGGTGCGACCAGATCCTCTCCTACCAGGCGACCCTATCGAGCAACATCAACCTCTTCCAGGCCCATTCCGTCCACTACACCGCCCCGCTTCCATGGCGCCATCTCTTTCTTCTCTTCGGAGGGTATGCAAAGATCGAGCCGGAGCTTACGGGGTTTTCCAGCAGCGGGCGCAGCTGGCAGGTCAGCCCCCGCTACACCATCCCCTTCAATCCCCTCTACCGATCCTTTCTGCAGGAGTCTTCCTTCGGCTTTGACTTCAAGAATACCAACAACAACTTCCTCTTTGTCGAAGAGCGGGAGTTGATGGCCTTTGGAGGAGAGGTGAATCTCTCTCAGTTTTACGGAAGCTACAGCCTGGGAAAAGAGCTCAAAAAACACCGGCTGACCCTCTCTTTGGAGCTCTACGGCTCTCCGGGAAGGCTCTTTAGCCACCAGAAAGACAGCGATTTTGAGAGTCTGCGCTACCGCGCCAAAAACCGCTATGTCTACGGCCGTCTGACGGCGGGAGACATCATCACGCTGCCGAAAAAGCTCTCCGCCTCTCTTCTGGGGAGGCTCCAGCTTGCAAACGGCAATCTCCTTCCCAGCGAACAGTTTGGCCTGGGAGGCTATGACACCGTCCGAGGGTACGATGAACGCGAGATCAACGCCGACAGGGCGCTCTGCCTCAACGGAGAGCTGCGCTCCATGCCCCTTCCTTTTTTAAAACTCTTCGGTTTTAGAAAACTCGACGAAGAGCTGATCTTTCTTGCCTTCCTTGATTTCGGCCTTGGCAACAATGTCCACCTCCTGCCTGAAGAAAGCCGTTTCCAGACTCTTTTAGGCGCCGGTCCGGGACTTCGCTACCGCATTGGAAAGAACCTCTCCATCCGAGCCGATTTGGGATTCAAGCTGCATGAAAACCAGTTCAGCACCTCAGCTCCCATGCGCTGGCACGTCGGCGGAATGATCAGTTTTTAACAACAGATCGTACTCTCTTTGGGAAAGTTCTCTGTAGGCGCCCTCAGGAAGCATCCCTAAGGTAAGAGGCCCCAGGCGGATCCTCTTCAAAGAGAGAAGGGTAAGGCCGGCGTTTTGGATGAGAAGGCGCACTTCGCGTTTTTTTCCTTCCATGACGGCGATCTTCAGAGTGCCGCGGCGCACCTTTTTGACGCTTTGGGGCCTGATCCAAACGCGCTCGAGGAGCATCCCTTTGGAGAGGAGGGCGAGATGGTCGTGGCGGACCTCCTCTTTAGTTTTGACGAGATACTCCTTGGAGAGCTCAAAAGAGGGGTGGATCACCCGATGGGCAAACTCTCCGTCGTTTGTCACCAGAAGAAGCCCCGTCGTATCGCGATCGAGCCGCCCGACGGTAAAGAGGCGGCTGTGAGTGGAACGGAAGAGATCGACAACGAGTTTTTTTCCCTTTGCCGGCCGGTTGGAGCAGATGTAGCCGTGAGGTTTGTGGAACAGGTAACACACCCTGGCCTCTTCGCCTTTGACTTCCCTTCCTTCCACGACGATCCGGTCTTTTCCCCAAGTCACAAGAGTTTGAGGGAGGAGGACCGTCTCTTTATTTACCTCGACTTTTCCGGCAAAGATCAGCTCTTCGCACTTTCTTCTCGAGGCGATACCGGCTGCGGCCAGGGCTTTGCTCAGACGAAGCTTTCTTTCCATAACATTGAAGCAAAGATAGAGGAAATGAGGGTTGAAAACAAGCCAAAATCCTGACAATCAGTTGCTTGTGGGAAGCTCCTGTTGTTAGGGGTTTGGCGGTCAGAGACTTAAGGAAGAGAGTTCTCCGGAATTTTTCCGCTTTTCTTTTTGATACTCACAAAAGGAAAGAGTGTAATTACCTGTAATTAAAGGATATATTAATTATTTAAAATAAATAGTAATTATGGCATAATAAAAGTATCATTAAACAACAACATGTTATTATCTATGTCTTTAATAAGGTCTAGTTCTACCCGCTCTCTTGATTCCGTCACTTCTGTGATCGCCGAGCATCCTGCAGGCCAGGATCCGGTTCCTGAAGGAGGAAGGCTTTCGATAAGAAAGCGTATTGCCAATCTTGTTAGAGGCTGGTTTCAGCCTCGGAATAGGCAAGAAACGGAGGAGAGCGATGCCGGATCGGTAAGCTACGACTCAGATGAAAGCCGCGGCGAGTTAGCCAGGTTAGAGGATTTCAATGGAATGGAGGGGGCTATTATCGCTGGAGGGGAACCCACGCCTGGTAGCTCGGATGAAATTGACCCTGAATGGGAACCCATGCCTGACAGCTCGGATGAAAATGACCCTGAATGGGAACCCATGCCTGACAGCTCGGATGAAATTGACCCTGAATGGGAGCCCATGTCTGATAGCTCGGATGAAATTGACCCTGAATGGGAACCCATGCCTGACAGCTCGGATGAAATTGACCCTGAATGGGAGCCCATGTCTGATAGCTCGGATGAAATTGACGATGGATGGGAGCTCATATCTTCTGAAGAATAGAGCGTCGCTCCTTTAATTGTCGCTGAGATCGCCGTTGACGAACCCGCTCCGATTACTTTGGAATCTTCACCTCTTGCAACAAGAGGCATCATGGGATTGCCCGGCACGACATGTGTAGTTGGTTTAAAAGAGGACGTTGTTAGTAGCGAAATTAAGATTACAAATTAAAAAATTGATTTTTTATGAACAAAGTAGAAAATAACAATCAAGTTGCTAATTATCACCAAGATGGTGCAATTAAACGGACGGGAAAGTTAACTACTCCGGAAGGGGAACGCTCCGTCACTTGTTCCGAGGATGAAAAAAATACGTCAACGGCCGTAAAAATCAATTCATTTTGGAAAAGAATGAAGAATTACTGCATGTGGGAATTCTTTGGGAAAGTGCTCAACAGCCATGGGGCGTACGTGCTGCCAAAAGATGTGTATCAATCGAAAGGGTTTGATTTCTACGGTCCTGACGCACGTAAGAAAAATGAGCAGGTTCGCATCCTCTCGATGTTAAATAGCAAGGACTACGTGAAGTGGATGGGAGGGCCAATTGGGGCCAAGGTCAATTTATTAGTCCGTTCTCTTTTAACCGCGGGTAAAGACTCTGCGACGCTGTCGTTTCCGGCAGCTAACGGTTCAGGGAACATTGCGAAGCTAAACGTCTCGATTAAAGGAGGCGCTCTTCGGATTGAAGGATATAACGGCTTAAGAGAGAGAGTCGATGCATGCGGAAGAAGGATCCTCTCTAAGCTTAGCGCTTCTAATCCTAGAATTCAAAAAGGTTCTTCGACCCCCTTACCAACACCGCCCTGTCGCGTTGTCATCCAAATGCCCGATGATGAACAGCGGTTGAGGGTAATTACGAAAACTCGCGACAGGACCGATGGTCAACCTCCTGCTCGATCCTCTCAAGAACATTCAAAAAGAGAACTATCTCCCCTTAGTTCTGTAAAAGCTGAGAAAATGAGAAAGGCGCTTGAAGATCAACGAAAAGAAGACGCTAGGTTCTCTCCCTTTCGAAAATCCTTCCGTTGAGCATGACCTGTATAAAATTAAGTCGGAGAGTGCTATGCTCTTGAAGTATGGGCAAAGCGTCAAAATTGATTTTACTCCGGCACGGAGAGTCTGAGTGGAATCGGCTTGATCTCTTTACGGGATGGGTAGATATCCCTTTGAGCAAGAAAGGGATACAAGAAGCACTTGAGGCGGGACAAGCGATTGCCTCTATTCCTATCGATGTCATCTTTATCTCTTCTTTGATTCGCTCGCACATGACGGCGATGCTGGCTTTAAGCGAGCACCGCGGGGGAAAGGTCCCGCTGATCTTACACCCGGGAGGTGGGAAGATCGAAGAGTGGGCCAACATCTACGGCGAGGAAGCTAAAGCGAAGACCATCCCCGTCATCTCTGCATGGGAGCTCAACGAGCGGATGTACGGAGAGCTGCAGGGGCGCAACAAGCAGCAGTGCCGCGAGCAGTACGGAGCCGCCCAAGTCAAGTTGTGGCGGCGCAGCTATGACATCCCCCCTCCTGAAGGAGAGTGTCTGAAAGATACCGCTGCTCGGGCCCTTCCCTATTTTAAAGAAAAGATCCTTCCCCTCTTGAATCAAGGAAAAAATGTTCTGATCTCCGCCCACGGCAATTCTCTTAGGGCGATTGTGATGTATTTAGACAATCTCTCCAAGGAAGAGGTCCTCTCTTTGGAGATCGGCACGGGCATTCCCTTAATCTACGATTTCGAAAACGGGTCGTGGAAAAAGAGCAGCGTGTGATGGCAGCTCCCATTTACCTCGATCATAACACGGCAACACCTCCATTTGCTGCCGCTTTGGACGCTTTCAGGGAGGCGCAAAAGAGTCTCTTTGCCTCTTCTCTTTCCCCCCATCTGGCAGGACAGGGGCAGATTCCCCTGATCAATGAGGCGCTTTCGGAGATCTACGAGATGATAGGGGCCGATCAAGGATTTCACTTTCTCTTTTCTTCCGGGGGGGCGGAGGCGATAGGAGAGCTCTTCTATTCGCTCTTTTTTTTCCGGCAGGACGTGCCCTTTGGCGTTGCGACGACGGCTTGCGAGGAGGCCTCCGTTCTTCTGAATTTGGAGCGCTTGGAAAAGAGGGGATGTCCATGGGTGAAGGTTCCTCTTTCCTCAAGCGGCCAGCTGACGCCGGAAGCTTTGGAAAAGGCGCTTACGCCGCAAGTCGGCCTCCTTTCATTCTCTTTAGCCAATCCCCTGACGGGCGTGATCCACCCATTTGAGGAGCTTGTGCAGTTGTGCAAAAAGAGAGGGCTTCTCATCCATCTCGATGCGACAGCTGTTTTAGGAAAACATCTCTTTTGCTTAAAAGATCTCAACGTTGATTTTCTCACTCTTGACGGAGCGCGCCTCGGCGCTCCGAGAGGGACTGGCGCGCTCTTTGTTAAAGAGGGAGCTCCCTTTACGCCTCTTTTTTTGGGAAGAGAGGGCGTCAATTTGCCGGGCGTGGCTGCTTTAAGAGACGCTCTGCAAGAGCTCTTGGGATCATTCGAGCGGATCAACTTGGAGACGGCCACCTTGAAGGGCCGCTTTGAAAAGGCCCTTCAAGAGAAGATCCCCGGCTGCTTTCCGCTCTTCTGCGAAAGCCGGCGGCTCTCGAACACAACGGCGATGGCTTTTGGGGATGTCTCGAGCGAGGCCCTTCTCTTTACATTAAATGAGGCTCTTCTTTTCGCTTCGATGGGAGGCGGTCTCTTTCCTAAGCTCTCTCATCAGCTCGTATGCGCCGGCGTAGAGCCTTCTCTTGCCAAAACGGCGCTGAGTTTTGCCCTTTCTTCTCGGACGACAAAAGAGGAGATCGACAGAGCCGCTTCCATTATCAAGGAGGCTGTTTTAAAACTGCGCACACTCTCTTCACCCCTCTGCAGCATCCCATGATTGTACAAGGCAAACTCACTCTTCATCCCTGGCAGCGCTACAGCAAAAAACTGCGGCAGCGCATCCTCTCTTTTCAGTATGGAGGCTCTTTTTCAGAAAACGAAGCCAAGGAGCGCAAGGTGCGGTTTGCAATGGGCCGGGAAGGGAGCGCAAACGAGGGAAACCTCATTGTCTTCACCTGGCTTGTCGACCCTGAAGACGGGATCATCCTGGACGCCGCCTTCCTTGCCTTGGGCGACTCGGCCTTGATCGGAGCGGCGGATGCGGCCTGCGAGCTTCTTATGAGAAAGAGCTACGAGCAGGCGCTCCGCTTGAGCGCAGAGCACATCGACAAGCTTCTTCGCGACGATCCTTTAGAGAGCGCCTTTCCCGAGGAGGCCTTTTCCTATCTCAATCTTGTCCTCTTTGCGCTCGAAGAGGCGGCTCTGATGTGCAGCGACATTCCGGTCCGGGCCGTGACCCCCTTTTCCTCTGAGGGCGTCGTCCCGACTCCCCATCCGGGATGGGAGCTTTTAAGTCTTAAAGAACGCCAAGAGCTCATCGAAGAGCTTCTCGATGCCGAGATTCGCCCCTACATCGCGATGGATGAAGGAGGAGTGAAGATCCAGGAGCTCACAGCCGACGGCCGTCTCTTCATCCGCTATGAGGGCAGCTGCCTCTCTTGCTTTGCCGCTACGGGCTCTACCCTCGTTGCCATCCAGGAGATCTTGAAAATCAAACTCCACCCCTCTTTGACCGTCATTCCGGACGCCTCTTCTCTTTTGGACATTCCGTCCTGAATTTGAGACAGCGCGGTATCTACCGCCCTCTGTTGAAAAGTAAAGATTTAGCCCAAATCTTTACTTTTCAACAGAGGCGGTAAAGATCAACAGCAGTTTTCCTTGCCTGTGGAGGCGAGCAGCGCTTCGAAGAACTTGAGGAAAGGAGGCAATCCCTCTTGTTGCAGGATGGTTAGACTCTTCAAGAAGCTCTCCAGAAGCAGGCTTAAGGTCTGTTCCAGATTCCAGGTCCGGCCGCTGAGCTGGGCAAGAGAGGTAGCCGGCTGGTCGATGGTTTTGAGCAGCTCCTCTTGCATGTTGACGTTTATACCGATCCCCAGAACTACCCCGGTCTCTTCTTTCAAGGCAACGGTTTCGCAGAGGATGCCGGCGATTTTTTTGCCGTCTACAAGGACGTCATTGGGCCATTTGATCTTTGCTAAAAATCCCTTCTTCCGAAGCATCTGGGCGCAGGAGAGGGCGAGGACTTGCGGGATGTTTTCAAGATAGGGGCTCTCTTTTGGGATGCAAAAATAAATGGTGGCGTAGATATTCTGTTCTTTAGGAGAAAACCATGTGCGGTTCCACCTTCCGCGTCCTGCTGTCTGTTCTAAGGCGGTGATGCAGGTGATGCGGCAGGGATCGAGTTGCAGGGCGTGTTTTTTTACCCAGTTGTTGGTAGAGTCAATTGTATCGAAATGGATGTATTCAATATTTTTTGACTTAATCATGCCGTATGTTTTTTTTGACTAAAATAATATATTAAATGGGCTTTTTAAGCGAGCGAACTCTTTACTACCTCCGGCGCCTGGAGTGGCGGGTCATATTGATGATCCTGCTCCTGATGTCTGTCAGCCTGCTCGTCATCGCGGCAACGACGATGGAACAGGGCGAGGGGAAAGAGGCGCCGCTTCGCTTAACGATGACCATCCATCAGGTGCAGTGGTTTTTCCTGGGCTGGGTCGTCTTCTTTCTCTGCGCTCTTTTTGACTATCGCAAGCTTCGCGACTGGGCTTTGATTCTCTATGTCGTGATGATCCTCTCTCTTCTGGGACTTTTTTTTACCTCATCTGTTCAGGGGGTCCACCGCTGGTATCGGCTTCCCTTCCTGGGCTTGGGAGTGCAGCCTTCGGAAGCTGCAAAACTGATCATGGTGATTGCGTTAAGCGCTTTTCTGGAGATCAAAGGACGTGCAATGCGCACCTGGAAAACCACGTTGCAGGCCTTGCTGATCTTTTTTCTTCCCTTTTTCTTGATTCTCAAGCAGCCCGATCTGGGGACGGCTTTTGTCTTCTTTCCGATGGCGCTTGTGATGTTCTATTTCGGCTCTTTGCGCAAGAGGGTGGTTTTGGGCTTAACTCTGACGGGAGGAGTTGCCATCGTCTTTTCCAGTCTGATCTTTTTGGGGATCCTTCCGCATGAAGAGATGCGCCCGCTCTTTACTAAGGTGCTCAAGGAGTATCAATATGAGCGGCTGAGTCCCGACACCTACCATCAAAAGGCGGCCCAGACGGCCATTGCCTTAGGGGGCCTCACGGGGACCGGGTGGTGCAAGAGCGAATTTGCCGGGAGGCACTGGCTTCCTGCAGCTCATACCGATTCGGTCTTTCCGGCCTTTGCCGAAGAGTTTGGTTTGATTGGAGTCCTTCTTCTTTTGCTTCTGTTTTTTGGTTTAATCTATTTCAGCTTTCAAGTTACGCTGTATGCAAAGGATCGCTTTGGAAGGCTGCTGGCGGCCGGGTTTACGGCGTATCTTGCGCTCCATATCCTGATCAACATGGGGATGATGTGCGGCTTTCTTCCGATTACGGGAGTGCCGCTTATCCTCATCAGTTATGGAGGGTCGTCGATTCTGGCCACCATGGCGGCTCTGGGCATCCTTCAAAGCATCTCCATGAGAAGGTACATGTTTTGACGGCTCTTCACTCTTTTCTTTTTACACCCGGGCTGTGGCTTGGGGAAGGCAGCATTGCTTTAAGCAGCCTCGATGAGGAGCTGATCTTCTATACGAGATGGATGAGCCACAAGAAAGACAAAGAGGGAAAGATCCTCTGTGTGCAGGAGATCGAGATTAAAGGGCTGTCCGATATCATGCAGAGCGAATACTGCCTCTTTGCCATCACCGAAACGGAGTTTTCCTTCGAAATGGACAATTCTGTGATTGGAAAGGTTCAAGGGAAGGGCTTTGTCTCCCCGGAGTCGATCAGCTGGGAGATTGTGGATAGTGCAGGGGAATTGGAAGGGGTTGAATTCTATCAAAAAGAGAGCAAGGATCTCTACCGGATGCGCGCAGATTATGCAACGTCTGATCAATTCCGAACGGAGATCAAAGGAAAAATTTGGCGAAAGGAGGAGGTCTAGTAATGGGAAAATGGGTGCTTTTCTTTGCCTTGGGCTTGTGCTCTGGCTGTTTTACACGCAGCGCCCTGATGACGCGCGGCTCATTTGATGAGCTCCATCTGGGCGCTCCCGCCTCGGAAGTGGTAGCCAGAGTGGGCAGACCCTATAAAGTCCATACGCTCTCTTCAGGAAGAGAGGAGTACGAATATATCGAAAGGCTCTCTTTGGGCAAGAATCTGGTGATGGAAAACCACTACTTTTTGGTTCTCGTGGAAGGCCGCCTGATCTCTAAGCGCTTCTCTCAAGAACGCCCTCCTCTTTACGACATCATCTATCACGACGACCCCACCCTCAGTTACTAAACATGCCGTATGGTTTGCACTGCCAGTTGTATCCCATTTCGAGCACTTTCCCCTTTTTCCTTTGCAGATCGGAAGGACAGGAAATTCAATGGCACTTTTAAGGACAGGAAATTCAATGGCACTTTTGAAGATGAAAATACGCAAACAAGAGCTTCAGTGTAAAGCCTTTCTCTTGAGTTCTTTACTATTTCCTTTTCAACCTTGTCATCTACAACCGCAGCCGACGCAAAGTCTGTATAGAAATTCCGAGAAGTTTGGCGGCAGCGCCTATTTTGATAAACCTGCTCATTTGCGCATATAGTATCAAGTGAGTAGAGGAAGTGAGTCACCTCACTTCCCCCCTCGTTAGAACCTCATCGTGCCCAATTAAGGCAATGGGCTCATGGTAGTAATATTCACCTGCAGAAAAAAATCGACAGAAAAAAGTTATTAGAATATTAAGGTTTTATTAAAATTCATTGAAGGTGGATATGAAAGGGATGCGCCTTTGCATCTTCCTCTTTCTGCTTCCAAGCTTGCTAATTGCCCTGGGAGAAAAAGAGTGTATAAAGCTGCATGAACATGCTGTGCTTGCCTGTAAAGAGGGAAAGGCGCTTCTCGATAAGCTCTTGAAACTGGGCCCCGAGGAATGTGAGCAACGGCTTACTGTGTTGGATCAAGCACTTGTTTGTTATGAAAAAGCAAAACAGGGTAACGACACCGTTTTAGTCGACATCAGTCACAAGAAGTCGGAACAAAGAGATAAACATTGGCGCGTGCTCATCAAAGACGACTGCAAGAGAGACAACGGCGCAATTGTCTCAACCATCGAGAGAATCAAAAAGGAGCGTGACAATGCGCTGATCGGAATTGCTTACAAAAGGGCAGACGTCTGCTATCAAGAAAGCGAAAAAAAAGAGGCCTTGGCGCTCTCCAAAATTCAAAGTTTTCCCCCGCGTCATTTAGACAATGCAGATGCGGTGGCTTCTGCCTTAAACGAAGCGGCCGGCCTTTATGAAGAAGCGGAAGTGAACGCGCAAAACGCGCTCTCTCTTTTTCACACCATCCCCTCTTCTTCCGAGGCGAGCAAAGCCTCTTTAAAACAAGCTGTCGATCAGTATCGGGAAAACGCGCGGTTCTATCGAAAAGAAGCCGCCGAGTGGCCGGCAACCATTCGGGCGCAACATGCCGCCATTCAGGAGGTGGAAAAGCTCTATCAAGAGAGCGAAAAAAAAGCAGCCTTGGCCGCAGAAAAAATCCAAACTTGCCCTCCGCGTCGCATGAATACTGTCGAGGCGGTCACAGCGACCCTTAACGAAGCGGCCCTACTGTATGAAGAGGCATCCACACACGTAAAACAGGCGTTCTCCTCCCTCATGTCAGCTCCGTTTTCCCAAGAAGAAGATAAAAAAAACCTCTTAGGCAGCGCCGAAACCTATCAGGTGCTGGGGCGTACGTTTAGGCAAAAGGCGGCTGAGTGGCCAAACCTCGTTTCCGCTCATAAAAGAGCGTTGAAAGAGCGCCTGGCCGCCTTAAAAGAAGAGAGAGAGCTGTTTGAAGGAAAAAAACTGAACTGGGCTGTCTACGAAGTGCAAAAAAAGATGATCCTTCTTTTAGAGGAGCTCATCGAGGGGCCCGCAAATGAAGAAGAAGAACGCTTTAAAGAAGAGCTTGCCTTGCTCAACGTCGCTCTCCGGGATTTTGAGACAGATGCAGACAGGGGTCGTCTGACGAATCTGCGCACTCCTGAGCCTCCGGAGGAGTTTAGAGAGCGAGAAAAAGAGAGAAGAGAGTGTTTTTTCAAACACTTCGATCCCCGTCAATTTTTCTCTACACTGATGCAAGGAGATGTTCGTCCTTCAGTGATGCCTTTAGACGGACAAAGAGCCGCAACTCAAAAAAGATTCACTCTTTACGCGGATCAATTTTATCGGTTTTCCGTCCAGAGTGATGAACCGCTTACCGATCTGGTTGTGAAGGTTTATGAAGAGGGAAAGATCCTCCTCGAAGAGTCGATTGCCCTTCCTGTTAAACTGAGTCCTGCTTGGGAAAGTTATCTGAAAGAAGGGATGGTTTTCATTCCTCAAACAAAACTAAAAACCGCATTTGGAATCGATTTGCGGATACAGATATTCTCTGATCCGCACTATGGCTTTTCTCTCATCCTTGCGCACAAAGGGGGCGACTGTCGCTATGAGCTATCAATTGGCTCCAACGAAGACTCTTTTTACACCTGCTCCTTTATGATGCCACCTCCCTGGCAACTGGGCGCCTTACGCAGGCCCTCCCCTCTTTCTTTCCTAAAACCCCTGGAAACCTCTCCCTTTCTTTCTTCCGACTCTTTCCCTCAACTCCAAGAGACTTCGCCTCCTTCGGATTCTCTCTCTTTCCCTCTTCTGGATCAATTTGTAGAACAGCTGAAGGAAGATCCTCTTGCGCTTGCTCAATATGTACAGAATGAAATTGCCTTAGTAGATCCTTTTTTACATGAAGAAGAGGGAATCTTCTATGCCCCATCCATTCAGCGTAATCCACTGGCGACCTTTCTTGAAAAAGAGGGATCTCCCTGGGAACAGTGCCACCTCCTTGTCTATCTGTTGCGCCAAGCGGGTTATCAAGCCGTCTTCGCGATCGAAAACAGCTCTCTTCCTACACCTTTTGCGGAACGGTTGTTCCGGGTTTATCTTCCGATAAAAACAAAGGAGGTGATCGTTCGATATCCATGGGTTCTCTTTTTTGACGGGAAGTCATGGATCTCCCTTTTTCCCTGGATGAAAGAGATGAGTGTGCAGGAAGGGCGAGACGTGTACGGCCTGATGCCCGAAGAGTATGCTAGCGCCGATCGCTGGATTTCACAATATCTAAAAGGGGACGAGAAGATTATAAAACAAGTCGGATCCGGCGGAGATGATACGGCAGGAATGCTCTTTATTCGTTTTGTTGCAGAAGAACTGAGAAAACAGGGGCTTTCGATCAATGATGTAGGCGTCCAAGCTACGCAACTCAAAAGGCAATGTGTTTCGTGGAGCGATTTTCCTCGTCCTTATGTTCAAAACCCGCCTGCCATTTATTTCTCTTTAGCCGGAATGTCCCGGCTCTTTTCCTACCTCTCCTTCGATCTTTTTTCTCGTGAAAACCCCCAAAAAAGGCTCACCTGGACTTTCCCGGTCTCGGAACTCACCTATACCACACCTACACTTTGCTTTTCCTCTTTCGAAGAAAATCGGAACTGTCTTCACCTGCAGATGCCCGGAGAGGAAAAACAAGCCTCTTTAGATCTGGACGAGTCGGATTGCCACATCGATATCCAAGTGGTCTACACAACTCCTTTAGGGTCGCGTCTTTTCAGCTCCAAGCAAAGCTTTTCGATCCAAAAAGGAACAAAGGCCGCTCTCTGTTTTCATTGCGGCACACCGAGTACGCACACCACTTCCTATTTTCATGAACGGTTATCCTCGGAAAAGGATGAAGAAAAAAAACTTTACGCTCTTCTTGCTTTTGCCGGAGCCGCTTATTTTGAAAAATGCAGCCGCGCAGAGCAGATGCTCGCTCGTCTTCATAAAATCAAGCCGACAACCCTCTTTGCCTGTGGGCTGTCCAAGCTGACCACGCAAACCACTCTTTTTCAGGAAGAACAGCCCCAGCCTCAGCTCGACATGTTCCGGTTTCCTTCTCACTTTCACTTTCCTGCAAACTCCTCTGTTCCATCCGTTTCTCAGCGCCTGCAATGCGAAGCGCTTACAACGGTCGATGCCTCTTCGAATGAGCATCAGATCCTGCGCGAAGTCTTTCATGCTCAAGACGCGATTTCCGCTTGCCGGCTCCTGCAGCTGGCCTATCTCAAACACCAAAAGCAGGGAATTCCGGGCGATGGATTTTTATTCCTGACATCTTCCAATGTCGAAACAGACGCAACCCTTTCCCCTATTCGGGAAGCCTCTCCTGCTCTCTGGGATAAAATAAAAACAGCGCTTGATCCCGACAGCCCTTTGGGTTACGCCTACCTATCGCCCCTTCAAGCATCCTCCCCTCTCCTCTCTGCACTGATCCTCTCTCCTGCTTCTCATGATTCGTTGCTCTCTATCGATAATGAATTGTCTCATGGAGGTTTCGGCTCCTTTCCGTTACCGAATCCAACCAAACCTTTCCCTCGCTTTCCTTCCCCCTTTCCCCCTCTCCGCCCGATGCCTTGGCCTCCTATATGGAGAATTCCTCCGCCGATGCCCCGCCTCCCCTCTTTTCATCCGCAAAAACAGCTCGATCCTCTGCACCCATCCTATCCTTCGCTTGTACCGGCCTTGCCCGAATTGCCTCTGCATCCGATCCATCCCGCCCATCATCCTCAGCCCTTTCCCTTTGAGCCCTCCTGGTCCCAATTCCATCCCCCTTCCTGGAAGCCCGATCCCTCCTCTCTTCTTCCCGTCAGGCCTCCTTTCCATTTAGAGAGAAATCCCGCTCAACCCCTTGTTTTTGCCTCCTCCGCTTCTCCGGCCACCGATCCATTTCCGCAGTCGTCACACTTACTTCCCGACGATGAGACCACATGGAGTCCGGATGTCAGACCGGAACACAAGACTCTCTTCAGTTATGTCTCCGATCCTGTCGATTCCGTGACCGGGGCGTTTTACATTGATGAAATGGATCTCTCTCTCACCGGACCATTTCCGCTTGAAATCCGGCGCAACTACAACAGTCAAAAGCCGCTGATCGGACATTTCGGTTTCGGCTGGAAATTGAGTCTGAATCCCTTTCTTGTCGAGCAGAACGGCAAGCTCTATGCCGCTGAAGCGGACGGAACCGTCATCACCTACCGATTCAATCCGGACAGTTCGCGATGGGAAATCTTTCCCGAAGACAATCCCGAACTCTACAACTTCAGCCAAAAAGGAGTGGGTAGTTTCGCCAACCCTTTCCACGCCTATATTAAACATGAGATCCTCTACGGCGCCGATGGCTCAAGGCGCCACTTTGAAAAGGGTTTTCTGAAAAAATGGGTCAACGCCAAAGGAAATACCCTAACCTTTTCTTACCAGGAAGATCGCCTGACTCGCTTCGAGAGTTCCAATGGCGATTTTTGTTCCCTGCTCTACAATCCCGCAGGCATGATCTCCGAAATCTTTTCCTGCGATGGAAGGAGGCTCTCTTATGACTACAATGCCAAAGGGGAGCTCGTTCAAGTTACTCTTCCCAATGGGGCAACGATTGTTTATGAATACGATCGGTTTCATCGCATCATCCGGGAGACAAAACCGCATGGAAGAGTTTTAGAAAACCTCTACGATGGCCAGGGAAGGGTGATCGAGCAGCGCGCTCCCATGGGCCCTGCTCAAACGATGATCGCGACAGCCGCCTTCTCCTATAAAGAGGGTGAAACAACTGTCACCGATGCGGGTGGAGGACAGACGACCTATCTTATTTTCCAAAAGCAGATCTACAAGGTAACGGACCCCCTCGGTAATCAGACGCTCCACTCCTGGTTTATAGACGAAAAGTCATGGTTTGACCCCAAAACCGGATCGGTTCTTCCCTGGCATCAGCCCGGAGCCGTCGTAAAAAGCTTAAAAAGTTCTACGGATAAACGAGGCCTGACCACCCACTATCTTTACGATTCGCGCGGCAACCCCATAGAAATCGGCCTTAAGGGAGAGGATATAACTGGAAAGGGAGAGTCTTCTGTCATCAAAAAACTCACCTACAACGATCTCGACCTCTGCGTCCAGGAAGAGGTAGGTGGGCAAAAAACCATCACGACCTATGACACTGCCTTTCCCTTCCTGCCGAAAAGGGTAGAAAAATACGGTGAAGGCGCTTTGATCTCCTCTATCGAGTGGCAATACAACGCTCTTGGCCAAATCGAAAAGGAAGACCGTTCGGGGGCCGTTACGCTCTGGAAGTATGATGCACGAGGTTTCCCTATCGAAAAAATTCAGCTGACCGGCACTTCGGATCCCAACGTAGTCACCACCTTCTCCTACAATCTTCAGGGGAAGTGCATTCGCTCTCACACTCCGGGCGAGATTCTGGAAACACACTATGACATCATGGGAAATCCGATCTGCGCATTGAGTTTTTCTCCCTCGAGAGAGCTCCTTGGAACTACCGCGATCACCTACAATCTCAATCAGGAACCCATCTGTAAGCAGACGGCAAATGAACAAAACAGCCTGTTTTTCGAATACCATCCCTGCGGGCGCATCAAAGCCTCTATCCGACAGCTTGGTTCCGTGCAAGCCTATGCTCTTTATGAATATGACACTCGAGGCTTCCTTGTAGAAGAGGTTGATCCCCTGGGACACACGACCACCCGCAACTACGACGCCTTGGGCCAGCTTCTCGCTGAGACGAAAGAGGGGCGTTCGACTCGCTTTACATACGAGTCCGGAGGCCTTCTTAAAACCATCACCTCTCCCTCTGGAGCTACCACAACGCGGCTCTACACGACTAACGGTCTTCTCAAAGAGGAGATCTATCCCGACGGTACGAAAAGCTCTTTTCTTTACGACTTTTTCGGAAGGCCCACCCAAGAGACGAAAAACGACAGCACCTGGGAGATCGCCTACGATGATGCCGCGCATCGGGTCAACCGCATCCATCTTTTTACGCAGACTAGGGAAGTCAGCATATTC
>Ga0156232_117_pt1 | contig 21355 bp, 20 predicted proteins | sample RifCSPlowO2_12_FD_107879 | JGI IMG/M metagenome (GOLD analysis project Ga0156232, IMG submission 107879) | Chlamydiae bacterium RIFCSPLOWO2_12_FULL_49_12
TATTGTCCGCGTCCGCCCGTCTGTTTGACGTATTTCATTTCCGATTTTCCTGGATTGGAGATGGTCTCTTTGTAAGAGACTTCGGGTTTGCCGACATTGGCGTCCACGGAAAATTCGCGCAGCATGCGGTCTTTTAAGATCTCCAGGTGCAGCTCACCCATTCCCGAAATGATGGTTTGTCCCGTTTCGAAGTTTGTCGTGACGCGGAAGGTAGGATCTTCTTCCGATAGAGACCCCAATGCCACGGCGAGCTTTTCTCTGTCTGCCTTGGATTTAGGCTCGATGGCCATAGAGATGACAGGCTCGGGAAACTCCATCTTTTCCAAAAGCAGCGGGAGATCTTCGGCGCACAGAGTATCTCCGGTGCTCGTATATTTCAAGCCAATGCAGGCGGCGATGTCTCCCGTGAAAAACTCTTCGCGATCTTTTCGTTGGTTGGCGTGCATTTCAAGGAGGCGGGAGATGCGCTCTCTTTTGTCTTTGGTCGTATTGAGAAGACTTTGTCCTTTTAGAAGAGTTCCGGCGTAGACGCGGATAAAGGTGAGCTTTCCCACGTAAGGGTCGCTCATGATCTTGAAGGCGAGCGCGGCAAGGGGGCTGTTATCCTGAGGTTCCAAAAACATCGGTTCAAGGGTGTTTGCATTCAAACCTTTGATAGTGCCGCGATCCAGGGGAGAGGGCATCCAGCGGACAACGGCGTCCAGAAGGGGCTGGATTCCCTTGTTTTTAAAAGCCGTGCCGCAGAGGACGGGGTTGATTTTATTCGTCACGACCCCTTTGCGGATGACCGCGTGGATCTCATCGGCGTTCAGCGTTTCGGGGGCCTCGAGCACTTTGATGACAAATTCTTCATCAGTATCAACTAAGGTTGCCAGCTCTTCCAAGAGCTCAGAGCGCATCTGTCGGCATTTGTCGACAAGATCAGCGGGAATATCGGTTAATTCATATTCCGACCCTAAGGTCTCGTCATGGAAGAGGTAAGCTTTCATGGAAACCAGGTCGACCATCCCCTTGAAGTTTGATTCGGATCCGATGGGACAGTGCACAGCGACGGCAGGAGCTCCGAGCTTTTCCTTCATGGAATTTAAAGACATGAAGTAGTCGGCGCCTACGCGATCCATTTTGTTAATAAAGGCAATACGGGGAACTCCGTACTTTGCAGCCTGGCGCCAGACGGTTTCGGATTGAGGCTGGACGCCGGCAACCGCATCGAAGAGAGCGACGGCTCCGTCTAAGACGCGCAGCGAACGCTCGACCTCTACGGTAAAATCGACGTGGCCCGGAGTATCAATGATATTGATTTTGTGGATCTCTTGATTCGCTCCCTTCCAGTAGACGGTGGTGGAGGCCGAAGTGATCGTGATCCCTCGCTCCTTTTCCTGCTCCATCCAGTCCATGGTAGCAGCGCCTTCATGAACCTCCCCCATGCGATGGAGGCGGCCGGAATAAAAGAGAATCCTTTCGGTGCACGTCGTCTTGCCGGCATCGATGTGCGCCATGATGCCGATGTTGCGCACGTTTTGCAGCTGATCTGTATCCGGACGGGATCCCATATTCTATTCTACCACTTGTAATGGGCGAACGCCCTGTTGGATTCTGCCATGCGGTGCATGTCGTCCTTTTTCTTGATGGTCGCTCCTTGGTTTTGGAAGCAATCGCTCAGTTCCAGCGCAAGACCCTCTTCCATGGACTTTCCTACCTTTTGCCGTGAATGCTGGATAATCCATTTCATGGCCAGAGCAGCGCTCCTCTCGGAAGGGATTTCTACGGGAACCTGATAGGTGGCTCCGCCGATGCGGCGGGATTTTACCTCAAGGGATGGCTTGGCGTTCTCCAGGGCTTGCTCAAACGCTTGTAGGGAATTGTCCGCTTTAACTTTTTCGGCGAAGGCCTCTAAAGCTTGATAGACAATTTTTTGGGCAATGCTCTTTTTTCCCTGAATCATGAGGCAGTTGATAAACTTTGAGAGGACAAGACTCTTAAATGTAGGATCCGGCTGACGAGTGCGCTTCACGGCGCGGTGTCTTCTTGACATCTTTTAGTTTCCTTACTTAGGTTGTTTGGCTCCATACTTGGAACGGGACTGCTTGCGATCCTTCACGGCGGCGCAGTCCAAGGCTCCGCGGACGATGTGATATCTCACCCCGGGAAGGTCTTTGACGCGCCCTCCTCGGACAAGCACGATGCTGTGTTCCTGGAGATTGTGCCCCTCTCCTCCGATGTAGGCGATCACTTCTTGGCCGTTCGAGAGGCGGACCCAAGCGACCTTTCTTAAAGCTGAATTGGGTTTTTTTGGTGTCTTAGTCTTCACCTGGATGCATACCCCTCTTCTTTGAGCGCAGAGCTGCAGGGCGGGGGACTTGGTCCGTCTTTTTTTAGGTCTTCTTCCGTAGCGTGTGAGTTGATTAATTGTCGGCATTCCTTCAAGCCTTGGTTTGTTCTCGACTGAGCACCCTTTGCGCTCTTTCTCTCAACAAATTACAACCAGAAAACCATCTCCCTGACATCGGGTAGCGCTTCTTGTACACAGTCAAGTTTTAGCGAAATATTGACAAAAGATAACTCAAAGAATGAATTAAGCGCAAGCACAAGAGAGTAGGCGCCTTCCGCAAACTCTCCTTGCAATGCAGTTTTCTTGCAAGTGAGAGTGAAAAAAAGTAGAAGAGCAAAAAAAAATAGTTTATGTACAAATGTAAATTGAATCGGCAAGGACTGCATGATGCGCCCTGTTTGTCTGTTTGCGGCCCTCTTTTTGTCTCTTTTGACCTCTTTAGCCGCCGATTTTTCCTTGATGAAGCTCCAGGAAGTGCGACCTGTGATGGAGGAGATCTTACAATTCCACGTGGAGACAAAAAATCTCACTCCCCAAGTGATGCAGCGTGCGGTTAAAAATTTTGTGACGCAATTCGACGGCGGCAAGGTCTATCTTTTGCAGCAAGAGATTGGCCCACTCTTTGATCTGAACCCTAAAGAGATCCGAGAGGGCCTCTTGCAGTTTGAGAAGGGGGAGTGGGGCATCTTCTTGAAGCTGAACGAGGTCATTCAAAACAGCATCAAAAGGGTGCGCCATTATCGCCAGGAGGTGATCCGCGAATTGATTCTCTCCAGCGAAGAGAGCACAGAATCTTTATCAGAGTCCTACTTGCGTTTCTCCGCAAATAAGAGGGAGCTGCGCTGCCGGATTAAAAAAGAACTGCTTTGGTTTTTGGCAAGGGAGAGACAAAAAAAGAGCAGTCCCTGGACGCTACAAAGAAAAGAAAAGGTGTTGCAGTTCTTTGCGCGACAAGCCGAAAGGCGGGAAAAAGCCTATTTGGAGGGGGGGGAGAGAGGAGAGCATGCTCTTTGCGTACACGTTCTCAAATCTTTGGCCAGAAGCCTCGATGCCCATACGGCTTTCTACACTCCTCAAGAAGCCTTTGAAATGCGTCTTAGCCTGGAGAAGGAGTTTGAAGGGATTGGGGTTGTGCTCAAGGAGGACGTAGACGGCGTTCTCATTGCCGGTCTGTTGGAGGGAAGTCCGGCAAAGAGCTGCGGTCGGATTTTTCCAGGTGACTATCTTCTTCAAATCAACAAAGAGAGCGCCTCTCTTCTTTCATACGACGAGGTGCTAGATAGGATGAAGGAGGGGAGGAGAGTAGCGTTAAAAGTGCAGCATCTCGATGGCAGCAGCGACGAGGTAGCGCTTGAGAGAGCGCGGATCGAGCTCTTTGAAGAGCGGGCGCAAATCTCTTCTATTCCTTTTGGGGCCGGAGTCATCGGAAAGATCGATCTCCCCTCATTTTACGAAGGTTCTCAAGATTCGAGCTCCGAGAAGGATCTGATGGCGGCCTTAAAAGAGTTGAAAAAAAGAGGAGAGCTCCTCGGCCTTGTTCTCGACTTAAGAGAAAATTCCGGAGGCTTTTTGACCCAGGCCGTCAAGGTGGCGGGTCTTTTTATCAGCAGCGGAGTTGTGGTGGTTTCAAAATATTCAAAGGGAGAAGTGCAGTATTTGCGCGATGTTGACGGTAAAGTCTATTATGACGGCCCCCTTGTGATCCTAACCTCGAGGGCGTCGGCCTCTGCGGCGGAAATTGTGGCGGCAGCCTTGCAGGATTGGGGAACGGCTCTTGTGGTGGGAGACAAGAGGACGTACGGCAAGGGGACCATTCAGTATCAAACGCTCACGGACAAGGAGGCAAAGATTTTTTTTAAAGTGACGGTCGGACGCTATTACACGGCCTCGGGGAGGTCGACCCAGATCGAGGGGGTAAAAGGAGACATCCATGTCCCGACGATCTACAGCGCCCACCAGATGGGGGAGAGATATCTCGACTATCCTCTCTCGTCGGATCGGATCTCTCCCTCCTTCATCGATCCCTTGGCCGATGTGAATGAGAGAAACAAGCTCTGGTTTCAAAGATACTATCTTCCTGCTCTTCAGAAGAAAACTTCCTATTGGAAGGAGATGATTCCCCAATTAGCAAAAAATAGCGATTACCGCTTGGCCCGAAACAGAGATTTTCAGCTCTTTTTGCGCGCTCTCAAACAGGAGGCCATCCAAGGTAATTGGGGAAGCGAAGATCTTCAGATGGACGAAGCCGTCCAAATCATAAGAGACATGATTTTGCTTCACAAAAAGAAGTTCGCGCGCACCGCTTTTCGCTCATAAAGTCTACGCATTTTCCATTGCGCAAAAAGAGTTTCCTTTCTATCCTCGGAGGTCTTTAAACGGCCAGATAGCTCAGTCGGTAGAGCAGAGGACTGAAAATCCTTGTGTCGCTGGTTCGATTCCAGTTCTGGCCACATCACCGGAGACATTTTCAGAAATGATTATGTCTTCGGCTTTTTTATTTTGTAAGTTCTTGTTTTTCTGAAGGATAAGAGCAAGCGCTGGGTTTAGCCCGCTGGTTCGATAATTTCCATCCTTAAAGATCAATTTTGTAGGAAAGATCGAACCAAGCAATTTTCTTCTGGCTTGGGGTTCTGCTTCCTGAAAATACCAGGTCAAATCTTTCAAAAGGCTCATCCCATATCGGGCATATTTCTCAAAAGCTGTATCGGCGACTTCCAATTCGTTAATCTGGATCGTCAATAATTGCAATGGACGATGTCCATTCTAGGAAGTGTCATTAACGTTAGCGCCCGCGTTTAAGATTTTCGTCATGGATTGCACTAATTCATCGCCTCTTTGCTTGATTAGTGCTTCTCCTAAAGAAAGCAAAGGTGTTGTGAGGTTGATACGATGTTCTAGTTCGGACAAGGCGCTCAATATGTCATCAAAATTTACAGGTTCAGTAAGATACATGTCGCGCATCAACTGATAATCACGTCGCAATTCAGGCAGCCTTTCAGCTCTAGGAACAAGATGAAAAGTACCGGGTTTGGCTTGAGTGTAGTTTGCCCATGAGTCACGAAAGAAAAGATTTTTCCATGACACGACTCTATTTCGGAGGTCGTGCTGATCAATAGCTTTGATTGCCTCCGAGTGATTCGCTAGTGCCACAGTATCAGCGTAATGGCGAGAGAATCTATCGCGCATCGGTTTGTCGAGCGGTCGGTGGTATTCTGCATGTAAAATTGTAGCCTTTTCCCAGAAACTTCGTTGTATCTCTAGCGCTATGACTTCACATTGACAATTGGGAAATGCTGTCGGAAAAATCTCGGCTATCCAAGGTCGTATTGTATGGTATCCGGTTGGTTGCTGATCTGTTAGAGAGCCGAACTCGAGTTTTACGGAACGTTTGATATAGGAAAGCCCTGTTGGTAGCGATGATGGGTAGTGAAAAAGAATTACCGGCGATTTGGTGTGGGAGTCTTTCAAAAACTCTAATCGCCACAGCTCATTTTTTCCTATTACGGCCAATGTCGATGCATTTAGCGCCGGCATAATTTGAGTTTGAACAGCAATTTCACATGCCTCCTCAGCTTTTTTCATCCATTTCTCAGCTTGAGTACGATTTGTAGCGGTCTCGGAAAGTCTAAGAAAAGAAGGGGATAGCGAAAGATCAATATCTTCAGAGAACCGATTGATCGCGCCAAATACTTTTGATAGCGAGGTTCCTCCCTTGAAAACGAGGTTGTCAGCAAACTCTGACTCGAATAGAATATTAAGTAACCAACATACAAAAAAATCTTTTTCTATGATTACAGGAGATAGGTTTCTCTGAATGGCAGCTTGTTCAATGTACAAGCGTCGTTCATCAGAAGGTAATTTGAAAAAGTCAAGTTTCATTTAAGTCTCCTCAGCTAGTTCCCTGAAAATGGAATGCATCCATTCCGGCGCAAATCGAATATCCTTCAGCAATTCTTGTCGTGCATCCAGTGGAATAATCCGCTTTAACTGTTCAAGTCGTTCTGCGGTGATATTTTCTTTACCTAGTTCACGGAGAGCTTGAACCAGAAGCCCACTGAGTCGCCCAGCCATCGCCATATTTTTGGGAGTTGTTCGCCGAAGCTGAATGGTTGTCGTGCCGATTTTTACCATTCGACTTGGTCCATCTGTCAGAAATACAACTTTAGCCGGAACTTGTTCAGATAGTCCTAGGATATTTGCTGCATAAGCGCCGGTTGGTTGAATGCGTGTGCAATCGCGGCCAACTAATACCTCTGCAATTTTCTCTGGAGATGGTTGAAGTTTCCCAAGGTTAGGGTGTTCTTCAGGAAAATCATAGATGCCTCTCGCGAGGCGGCGAATAGTTCCTTTTCGAACGAGTCGATGAAGAACAATATCGACAGCCTGTCGACTACCGAGGCTCAAAAAGTCTGTTGGAACAAATACAGCACCATGTCCAAAGGCGTTTATCGCCTTAAGTATTTGATAATCAATGCTTTTTTGCTGTTTCCAGTTGCTCTTCATGTAAGGAATGTTAGTATGTTTTTCTTACAAAAGCAAGGGTTGTTTATAGATTTTTATCTAATAGCATGGGCGTTGAGACCTTAAACTGCAGATAACCAACAATTTTCAGTCAAATAACGGCATTTTTTTCAGATTCAGAATGCCAAGGCCGTGATCGAGAAATTTACTATTTCTGAGTGGCCCATCGGTGGTGAACCAAGTAGCGCTCGGTTACAAATGCGCGCCAATCAGCCTCGAACGAGTCTTGGGTAACACCGAGAATTTCCTCGAAACGATCAAACCTTTGAATGAGCTTGAGAAGTGTCTCAAAGTTCCATCTTTGGACAATGAATTCAATGAGAGTGTAGGAGAAAGCATAGCCGCCAATTTCACAAAACACATCGGAGTCTAAGGTGGAAAGCATTGAAAGGGTAGGGATGCCTTGGGTTTCCCAAATTTCTGCCATATGATCAATCGACTTTGTCTTGAAGTATGCCTTGTTTGTGCCAAACTTTCCTGCTTCAAAGTTGGCAATTCCTTCATGCATCCAGATCGGTAGATCTCCTTGTGCTTTTTTGAAGATAAAAAAGTGGGTGAGTTCATGAATGGCTGCAAGGTGCATACTGTTTTGATTGTGTACAGAGTCAGGGTTGTTTGGCGAGACCATATACAATCCGGCCTTTAGCTGGGGGACATCTTTCCCATTTGACAGAGCTACGAACCAATCGCCGCTATTGGCGCCCATCCTCTCGTGAAAGGCTTGAATTGAAGGGTAAGTAAGGGTAATTTTCAAGGAATAGAGGAGGCGAAAAATCCCGTAGTATTGCCGGAGTTGCGGATGTCCCTCCATTGACAAAGGTAGACTTCGGTTGACAATCTTTTCTTGTAATCTTTTTTGAGCTCCCCTATCCTATGCAATCTAGGTTGATTTAAGGTCATATCAGGTGGTTTTCAGGACCTAATTTGTAGGACTGAAAATCCTTGTGTCGCTGGTTCGATTCCAGTTCTGGCCACATCACCGGAGACATTTTCAGAAATGATCATGTCTCCAACTTTTTCATTTTGTAACTCTTTATTTTTCTGTAAGATAAGAGCAAGAGCCGGATTTAATGCGCTGGTTCGATAATTTCCATCCTAAAACGAAACGTGAAGAGATGGTGGCATATGGAACTGCCATTGATTATTCTTAGCCGCTTCACTTTCTACTAAAAAACTTTCAAAATTCGGAAATCCAGGAAGAGCTCCCAACCTAAACATTATTTTTGTTTTTAATGAAAATTATTGCTGTAATCAACCAATCTGACTAGCTATCAATTACTTATGCACGACCATTTCGAACCTAACCCCTAAATGGTTATAACCAAACCGGAGTTGAGTCCGATTTAGTCATTGACAAAACACTTCCTCGGCAAGCTATTATTGAGTTATGAAAAGAATCTATACAGAAGTCATTGAGCACCACCTTTCATCTTGGCGACAAATGGTGTTCATCATGGGCCCCAGACAGGTTGGGAAAACAACGCTAAGCCTTACGCTGAAAAAAGGGCATAAAAATGTCTTCTATTTCAATTGGGATAATCAAAAAGACCGGGCCCTCATTCTGAAAGGATCTGATGCCATCGCAGAGGAAATCGGGCTGAGCAGACTCACTCAAGGACTCCCTATAGTCATTTTCGATGAAATTCACAAATACACTCACTGGAAAATATTCTTAAAAGGGCTTTATGACTCCTATCCAGAAAAAATACAGATCATTGTTACTGGCAGTGCTCGCATGGAGGTGTTTAACAAAGGAGGTGAAAGCCTAATGGGAAGATATTTCCCCTACCGACTCCACCCTCTCACGGTAGGCGAGATTGTAAGACCTGAAATACATGATGCAGAAATTGCCAGCGAACCTCTAGAAATTACCGATACATCTTTTGAAAAACTCCTTACGTTTGGGGGATTTCCAGATCCCTTCATCAAAGCTGAAAAACGGTTTGTCAATAAATGGCGCTCACTTAGGATCAAGCAGCTATTCGAAGATGACATGAGAGATCTGACTAGAATCCGAGAAGTGAATCAACTAGAGGTTCTATCAGAATTATTACGTCATCAAGTTGGCAGTTTTGTCAGTTATGAAAGCTTAGCAAAAAAATTACAAGTGACGGGCAAAACGGTGTGCAATTGGCTCTCTACTCTCCAAGCGCTTTATTATCTCTTTGAAATACGTCCATGGACAAAAAATGTTACCCGATCGCTCCTCAAAGAACCTAAATATTATTTATGGGATTGGTCTCTTTGTTATGAATCAGGAGCTTTAGCTGAAAATTGCATTGCATCCCATCTCCTTAAGGCGGTTCACTTTTGGACAGATACTGGACTCGGAACCTACGAACTGCACTTCATAAGAGACAAACAAAAAAGAGAAGTCGATTTTCTCGTATCTAAAAACGGTCTTCCCTGGTTTTTAGTTGAGGTAAAAAATGGAAATTCTAAAACTATCTCACCTCATTTAAAATACTTCCATAAAGAATTACAAACTGCACATGCTTTTCAAGTTGTGCTAAATTTACCATATGAACCTGTAAATTGTTTTAGCCAAACAAACCCCATTATTGTTCCAGCTAAAACATTTCTTTCCCAACTCATTTAAAAAACAATGCGGGCTAAGAGATCCGCAGCGTGCCTGGCAGAGTGTTGATGTGTTTTAAGGTTGATGAGTTCTTGGAAGGCAACAATCTTTCGAGCAATGATCGGTCGCGAACGATAGTGTTTCGTAGATTTTTTGATTGCATTTTGGGGGACAGCTGAAGATACTCTTTCCATAGAGTTGGTATTTTGTTTTGATTTGGCTAAAAAAACAAAACAGTAAGATATCAACTCTATTTTTTTCTATTACTTTTATCCTTAGAAGTTTGCCAATTCGTACATCGTTTGACCGAAGATTTCCTAGAGAAAGTGAACAAGGCCAATTTGTAAACTCCTGCTAGGTGCTCCCACACAAAGGTGTCGATAAGATTTATGACAACAGTTGCTATTGAGAAGGTGAAAACGATCGCCTTGAGTTTATCCGATCCCTCTGCGGTCAAGGAAGCTAGCAGCGCTGATAGAAGTCAAGAGAATGGATGGGATGATTTATCTATTTCATCTGGATATCCGGGCCCGCTTCTTCTGTTTGCTGAACTGCAACGGGTGTTTCCGAATGAAGCGTGGGATAGAGTTGTTTGGGATTATGTAGTGAAAATCACTCAATCCATTGAGTCAAAGCCGATTAGTAATCTCTCTCTCTTTAACGGTCTGACGGGGTGTTGTTTAGCGATTCAACAGGCCTCTTTAGACGGGACGCGGTATCAAAAAGTCCTAAAACCCTTACACGACTTCATTTTAAAACACATCGAATCTACCTATCTAGTCCCCATTAGATGCTGTTTAAAAAGAGGAGGGCCTGTCCGGATGGATCTCTATGATCTAAGGCATGGAATCGTAGGATTGGGAGTTTATTGTTTACGAAATTTTGATATCCCTTCTTTTAATTACATGGCAGGTGAAATCATCAGCACACTCATCCCTTTCACATTGCCGGCACGGGTTAATGGATACGAAGTGCCAGGATGGCACCTTGATCAAGAAGAGGCGATGAAGTACGGAGAAGAAGACTTTCCTTCTCAGCGCTATTTTAATCTCAGCATGTTGCATGGAATCACAGGCGTATTAGCTTTTTTCTCTATTGCTTTCAAGAGAGGAGTGAGGATTAGTGGGATGGAAGAGGCTATTAGGCGCATGATTTCCTGGATACAACAAAAGCGCAGAACGGTTGATGCCCTTTATTACTGGGATAAGGGTGTCTCCTTTGACGATGAAACGACAGCGAGATGCTCTCCTCTCGCATTATTAAATGAGGGGTGGGATTGTGGAACCCCGGGCGTTGCGCGCGCATTGTCTCTTGCAGGAATGGCCTTAAATGATGACGTATTAACGCACGATGCGGTGGAATCCTTCCATTCTGTTTTTGAGAAGAATCGACGTGTTGAGTTGTCTAGCGATCCTTCTTTTTCTACGGGCACTTCCGGATTATATCTGCTAACGCATCTGATGGCTCGGGATAGCAACTCTCTGTTTCTTAAGGAAAAGAGTGTTTTTTTACACGACCAGCTCCTTAAACAATTAGAGGAATATGCTGTAGATAAGGAAGGGGAAAGAGGGGGCATTTTAACAGGCATTCAGGATCTAGTGCTCACGCTTCTCTCTCCTGAAAATGGAACATTTAGCTGGCATACTCCATTCCTTATTGACTGGATCTAGGTCGATATCATCAGCGGTAAATGCCAGTTGAGATGGGGATTGGAAATTGAAATAAGGGTGAGTAAAATACCCGCGGTTCCCTCAAGTAAGCCCGGTTTATCGACTGCAACAGGCTCCTGTTGCAGGTTAAGTTCTATATCTCTAAAGCCAAAAGGGGCATCTGGATGATAAGTTGATAATAGGGTGTCTCTAAGCGCGTTTACCCAATAATTTAAGTCGCTACACCCCTCTTCTTTAGACATCTCATGCGTGAGGAGCAGTAAGCCGGATAGTCCATGGCAGAGGGCGGGGCCCGGCAAGTTCCACTTCTCTTGCGACCTAGAGAAAATCCCTCTGAAGGCCGTCAAAGCAAAATCAGTTAAAGTCGGATCATTTAGAGCCTTTCCAGCAAGAAGAAGAGTGCGCGAAATACCAGGAACGCCGTAGCACCAAGCGTCTTGAGAGTTTATTTCATAAGGTGTCCCTTTGTTCTCAACTTCCTCTTCCCATGAGACTGTAGTGGGCCATCTGATAGTTGAGTTTTTTCTAAATGCTTTACTTTGAATCCATGAGGCGATCTCTTTTATGGTCTCTTTTTGTCTGTCCAACTCAACCCCTTTTTGATAGGCGATGGAAAGAAAGGCTAGAATTCCGGTGACGCCGTGAGATAAGCCAAGGTTGAAATTACCTTTAGGGCAGCCAAATTGATCTTTCCTATTAAGGATGTCAGTAGGGGGAAGATACCATCCCGGAACGGAGTGTCCCATTACGGTAATAGGCGAGCAGAGCTCAATTAGAGTGTGGATGATTTTCTCTATTAGTTCTCGAAAGTGTGGTAGCTGCAGGTGTTCAAGGGCATAACGACCGATGCCGCAGATTCCCTGGATTAGATCATAAAGTGAGGAGGATGAAGGTGTGCCATGAGAGAGATTACTGCGGATAGGTTGTAAGTAAGCTGTCTCCACCTGTGAGATCAACAGGCTATGCAGGGTTTCAAGCATCCTTTGATAGCGCGTCCCACCATGACTTGCCTTATCAATAGAGAAGCAAATCCCTGCAAGACCGTTAAATAAAGAGAGGGAATGGCACCCTTCGGACTCCAGAAGCTCTTTGATTTTCAAAACGTAGTGATGTTCCACTTCTTCTGATATACCGAACGCACTTGAAAAATTGGATTTGGGCCGACGCGAAAGCTCTCGCGGTTCGACGATCGCACCTCGCCCCATATTAGAAATATGGGGCGGCGTGCGATCGTCGAACCCCGAGGCTTTGGCGCAGCCGAAATTCCAATTTTTGAAGTGCGTTCGGTATAACTCAAAGTCTATCTCGATTTTTTTTAAATAGGAGAGGAAAAGAAGCAGGCCCGGATACCCATCCGCAAGTGAGAGTGGATTCCATAGATAGGGGCAACGATTTAGGGTCGCTTGGACCTCTAAAGGATCTTGCAGCCGCGTGGTAATTTCATGGACAATCTCATAGAGTGTCATTACGGGCATATTATACCGCACGTGATGCAATAATCTGCTTTGGCTCATCTGAAATTTCCATTTTTCAAGTGCGTTCGGTATATTTACGACTTAGGTTAACCAAGGTTTGCAGAGCGTAGAGGCGTGCCTTTTTTTCTAGTGTGTGGTCTGTTCCCAACAAACGGTTACAGTGCATGTGCATCATGCTTTCAATCATAGAAACTCCGTTTTCTTTTTGATTTAGGTGTCTGCGATAATTTAGGATGGCTTCTTTTCTGATGCCAAACGACCGCTTCAAGTAAGAATACTCTGAATTTGCCATTTCAAGAGGGGCATCTTGCATGAAAACTTCTGCTAACTGCATGAGAGGTCTTTTCCATTCTCTAAACCCCTTCATCTCACTTTTATCTGCATTTGAGAAGGAGAGCAATTTGATAGCTTCTTCTATATTAAAGCCAAAATCTTTGAGAAAAGTGATGAAGCTTAAAGCGGCGATTGAGTAATTAGGTAATTTTAGTGCTTTTTGGTTTATCAACTTTAGCAACATAATGGAACAATAGGAATCAAAGAAGAAAAGTCTCTCTGCATGGTCAATGAGTGCGGCGCCTCCATATCTTTCTATCTCTTTTTCATAGGGAGATAGGCGGAAATCGTGAATTAATTCTTCTGCATATAATCGATGTGTCCAATCGTGCAATAATGGGAGTAATTGCGATGCTAAAAGATCTTTATCTCCTCTAAATCGAATTCTGACATGAGCCCCTTGATCCCGATAGCGGAGGAAATAGAATTGAGTGATGATTTTTTGCTGTAAAAGTGAGTCTACAAACGGGGGTAAAATCTCTGAAAGGAAGTGGTCTTCACTCTCTTGATTCATATACAATTGTGCATAGAGCCATTCAGATCCTGGTAACTTGATGCGATCTTTCATCGCAACATCTTGATAAGCTGGAATTTGAGATAGATTTTCAGGTTGGGCGAATGTTTTATTTTTAATAAATGAAACAGTGAATTCTGAGACATGAGAGCCTCTTTCACTCTGTATCCAACACCCTTTATCTTGTCCTAACTTCTCTACTAATTTTACACCTTCACCTTTTTGAATTTCTGCACTTATTTCATGTAGGTGCTCTGCCTGTTTTCTATCTAGTAATATGCGCTTATCTCCTACAGTCATAAAAACATAGCGAGGCATATTCCATTTGTCCGCCCAGTTATCAAATTGAATTTTGAGTTGTGCTAGCTGGGTCTTTTTTGTCGCTTTTAATAGATCTAAATTGATCACCCACTGAGCGGCACAGAGGATAACTTTCTTGTATTTAACTCTTGGCAAAAAGAAGGACTGTTCGAGGTCACCCCAAAAAAATGGGGAAATATTGGAATATCTCTCTGAGGAGACTTCTCTTAAAAATCTTACGATATCCGGAGCTAAATTAGGGTTGTACAAGTGATTTGTGTGTACAAGCAGCTCTTTATTGCTCCCTTTGAGTGTTAGAAAAAGGCGTTCAGCTGTTGCGCCCACATAGATGTCATTAAGAGAGAGTTGTTCCCCAAATTTAGGAGAGGGATTGTCTAAATCAATAGCATATTTTCTTAGATTTGGATGTATGCACACATTGCCCGTTCTAATATCAAATGGCATAAATGAGATGTCCGAAAAGAGCACATCGGGCTCGAGCGCTTCTTCGGCATGAACTAAATCCTGCATGGATTTTTTTGCTTTGTCTCCGAGGATATCCAAGAAACGACCGCTCGTACTTCCCCCTTCCCACGTGGTGTAGGGGATATGCAATAGATAATTCCCTGCATCCACATCCTCCTCGGAATTTGCAATCACTTCACATGTCAAATCAAAGGAAAGCAGGGCTTTTGTTTTATCAGCTTTTGCAGTGAGGGTTTTCACGAGAGCGTCAGGCAGTTCGATCTCTTGTCTCCTCTCGTATAGAGAGGCTTCATATTCTATCCGAAGCCACTGAATAAATTTGTTTTCCTCTTCAGACGTCGTGTGTTGTTTGGGACTATCTGCTTGGAATGCAGGAGGAATTCCTAATCCAGAATCTGCGTTCAACACCTCTTGTAAGCTGACCACTCTACTCGACCCATATTGGTTTAGAAATGCGCTGTGATAGTTCTTTAGAGGGTTCAAATCCCTCTTCCAATAGGCGATTCTCCAAAGGATTTCAGAGGCTTCCGATAATTCATGGGAAATCACTTCATTAAGTGTAAGAGTAGGAGTGGTACATGCAGAATCTATCTGAAGCGGGGTAAAGCCAGAGTCAGCAACAGTCTGCATCTGCGTAAATAATTGCTTGAGTTGAGAAACGCCTTGGTCAAGAGGTGTGTCAGAATAACTCTCTATTTCTTTTGATATGTTCTGTAGCTGTTCAAGGACAGTAACCCTGCCAAAGGCGCCTTCCAAATTGAACATGAAGTCTTCAAGAGGAGCTTCACTATGTAAAGAGGGGACTATAGACAACCTAAGAAGTTGTTTAGTTAAGAGTTGTTGGATGAGGTTTAGCAATTTATCTTTTTCTAGCCCTGAGAAGCAAATTAGGATTTTTTCTTCAAGTGAAGACAGGGGAACAGGACTGCGCGTGAGTTCGAAAATCTTCTTTATAAGAGGGGAATTTCGAACGGAAACTTGTTCTTTAGGATTCGTGCTGTTTTTCTTTCTGATGTAGTTAAGATAGGTTCTCCCTCCCACTTGATAGGCAAGGGGATTCTTCTTTACCAATACGGAAGGTAAGATCGTATGTTCTGCGCATGTCTTTGCAAGAACAGAAGCAATCCATGCAAGATCGGCTCTTGCGCGTTTTTTGATTTTTTTAGAATCGAAAGAGAGGGCAGTTTTTTTGTTCCATCGCCCTAGTGAAACAAATGAGAAAAGGCCGAAGGGGGTGGGACGTGTTGACATGCGGGAGAGGTATCTTAATAGGCTCGATGCTAGGTGCTTTTGTTGTTTTATGGCGCTTTGGTGTCGCTTTGTTAAGGCTTCGAATAATGAAGGAGAAGCTGCAAGGATAGCTTCTTGCATGACTGAATTGCTTTCGTAGAAGGAAAATAATTCTGAATAGAGATCTGGGCTTTTTAATAAAGTGTAAAAAACATCGATTGCGAAAAGAGGGGTCCTTACAAGAAAAGTAGGTGTAGGGAAAAACAGGGGTTCTGCAGGATCGTTCATTATAATATACGGCTGATTGGCAAAATAGGAATAGACTTGAAACATAGTTTTCCCTCCTCATCGGGCTCTTGCCACGAATCCTCGGGAAAGCAATAAATCAGGCTCATTTTAGTGACTGCAAAACCTACTAGGACATTGGCAGGAACAGGTTGCGCAAGCTGAATACGTTCTGCAAGATATCGTTTTGCAATTACATGTCTCGCTCGTACAATCCACGGGCTGTCCGTCTAGGTCTCCAGCTGTCAACTTGACATTTAAATCATACGGATCTTGTGTCTTAGGTTCTATTCTATCAACCGTATCCTCGCCTCTGATCAGTTGCAATACATCTTCTATTTGCATAAGTTCCTTCCTATTAGTTTCACTGCGCATTTTGAACATAGAAAGTTTAATGAAGCTCAGCATATTCGAGCAAGTGAAAGCGCGCGTGTGTAGCTCCGAAGTTTGAGGAGCTGGATCACTATAAAACATTTATTTTAGCTAAACCTAGAAAATTGATTTTTCTAGGTTCACCGTTTAACATTGAGATGAATGAACAATGTTTAGAATGTAAGTGCTTAGCAATAAAAGACATAGAAGGTTTAAATAATTAATATTAAGCAACAAGCTTTAAGTGAGGATCTGAAATAGCTGCTACAAGCCGCCACCCATGCAAAATCCAGAGCCTTCAGGCTGTCAGCTAAAACAGCGTTGTGTTCGCCTCTGCACTCCGGCAAGAAGAGAGGAAATCCCGCGCGCGGCAAGCGCCGAGATTTCAAAGAGTGTTTCTTCGTCATGGGGATAGTTTAAACGGAAGGCGTCAATTCTCTCTTTAGAGCCCTCGACGTCGATTTTATTGAGTGCGATGAGAAAAGGCTTTTGGAGCAGCTCTTTGTTGTAGGCTGAAAGTTCATTTTGCAACACGGAAAAATCCTCAAGAGGATCGCGCCCTTCGACTCCTGAAACATCCAGAACATAGACGAGTAGGGAGGTGCGTTCGATGTGTCTCAAAAAAGAGAGGCCCAGTCCTCGATTTTCATGCGCTTTTTCCAAGATGCCGGGAATGTCTGCAAAAAGCAGGCGGGAGAAGTCTTCCATCTCCACAGAGGCTACATTGGGCGTTAAGGTGGTGAAGGGATAGGGGGCGATCTTGAGGTTCACTTTGGCGATCCGGGAAAGAAGGGTCGATTTTCCCGCGTTCGGAAAGCCCACCAGTCCCACATCGGCAATGAGCTTGAGCTCAAGTTCGATGCGCTTTGTCTCGCCTTCTTCTCCCCGGGTGTGCTTTATGGGAGCCTGATGCGTTGCGGACTTGAAGAAGGTATTCCCCTTGCCTCCGCGGCCTCCCTTGCAGAAAAGGAGCTCTTCTCCCTCTTCAGTAAAATCAAAGAGGATCTCCGCTGTGGCAGCGTCCTTCGCAAGCGTTCCGAAAGGGACTTTCAAGATAAGATCCTTTCCGCTTTGGCCTTGACGGTCGTTGCCTCCTCCGGGTTTTCCATGGGGCGCGCGCATGTGCCTTTGATGACGGAACGCCTCAAGTGAAAGGAGTTCTTTATCTGCCTTTAAATAGATCGACCCTCCGCGCCCGCCGTTGCCTCCGGCAGGTCCGCCTTTAGGGATATATTTTTCGCGACGCCAGGCAACCGTGCCGTCTCCTCCCTTGCCGGCGGAGAGGGTGATCGTGGCTGTGTCCGTAAACATAGATCAGGCTTTTTGAGCCAGGACGGAGACGAAACTATACTTTCCTTTGCGAAAAGAGACGAGGCCGTCAATGAGCGCAAAGAGCGTATCGTCCTTTGCTCTTCTCACATTTTTGTCCGGATGCCACTTTGTTCCGCGTTGACGAACCAGAATGCTTCCTGCCGTGACAAATTGTCCTGCAGAGGCCTTGATCCCCAGCCGTTGGGCTGCCGAGTCCCGACCGTTGCGAGAGGAGCCCTGTCCTTTCTTATGTGCCATAAACTTAACTCTTTCCTATCCTGAAATTTCCGTGATTTTTACTTTGAGATACCGTTGACGATGTCCCTTTTTCTTTCTGTACCCTTTTCGTTTTTTGTACTTGTAGGCAAGGGTTTTTGGCCCCTTGATCTCTTGCAGCACTTCGCCCCGGACGATGCCTCCCTCAACGTAAGGAGATCCTATCTTGACCTCCGAGAGATCGCTTAAAAAAAGAACATGGTCAAAAGCGACTTTTCCGGCTGCTTCTTCTTTAAGCAATTCAACATCAATCACGTCATCTTTTTCAACGCGGTACTGCTTGCCGCCTGTTTCAATAATCGCGTACATGGAAAGCCTCCTAAAGATTGACGGCAAGAATAAAGGGATATGCTTTGCAAAGTCAAGAAGAACCTCACCATCAATCACTTGTAAATAATAATTAAATAATTCAAAAATAGTAATAATAAATTGAAAATTAAATTACAAATTAACTAATATAAAAGTAAGAATAGAGAGTTTAATCATAGCTTCTATGAAGTCCTATAGCAAAAGAAAAGAGTCGAAGATTACCTTTAAAACCCATCATAAGCATCACTCCCCTCTAAAGAACGAGATGAAGGTGCTTCAAGGTGGCATCACGACATTTCAACCGAGGCGTCTTGTTTCCCATCCCAAAAGGGAGCAAGGACGTCTATCATGAAGGAGGAGCGATGAAGAAAAGAGCTCAGAGATCCACAACGCGCGCGCGAGCCAAAAAGAGGCCCTCAAAACAGAGAGGAGCCAAAAAGATTATCTGTTCTCTTTGCAAAAAGAGACCCTGCGGCTGTTATTAATCCGAGCTTCAAAGAGGCGACAAGATGCGCGGTGAGGCAAAGCCGGATCGATCCTCGAGAAAATAGCATTCTTGAATACGAAGGATTCCGAGGTAGAATCGATAGGGCAAAGCCGCAACAAGCAGATTGTCGCCTGTTTGAGGCTAGGAAGAGCTTTGGATAAAACAAGTGAGATAAGGAGAAAAAACCATGAAAGGACAGATTCGAAAAAAAACATCTCGAAAAAGCGGCAAACGCTGGGGCAGGACAAAAGGAAAAAAGGGTTGGGCGCGCATCTGGTCTAAATATTTTTCTCTTTAAACTCGACTTTGTAACTTTTTTGGGCCCGAAGGCCTCGAGATATGTGTTCGCGGGGAACAGTTTAATCATTTTTTTCTTCCCGTATTCTTCTCTGTTTGTTTCGCAGGGAAAAGCTTGCGAGATAAACTAAAGAGGAGAGTGCGGCAATCGTTGCTCCGGGAGGCCAGTTGAGCTGGTATGCCGCAAAGATGCCCAGAAGGGAAAAGAGAGCGCTTAAGAGGACGGCAAGAATGATCAGATGGTGAAAGCGGTGTGAGAGCATCCCTGCGATTGCCGGCGGGATGGCAAGGAGCGCGATGACCAAGAGAGCGCCGACGATTTGGATGAGAAGGACAAGGGAGAGGGCAGTGAGGCAGAGGAGCAAAAGATAGAGCCGTTTACGCGAAAAGCCCTGTAAAGAGACCTGCTCTTCGTCAAAACAGAGAGTTGTAAATCTTCTGTGAAAGATCACCGACACCAGCAAGACCCCTATACCTAAAAAGGCAAGCAGCCAGAGGTCGCTTGTACTCACCCACAAGATGTTGCCGAAGAGAAAGTGCGTCAGTTCTACCGTATATCCCGGAGTCAGGGAGACAAAGATCACTCCGATCGCCATACCTGCCGCCCAAAGCGCGGCGATGACTGTATCTTCTCTCTCTTGCGCTTTGAAGTGAATCCATCCCATGAGCAGGCTTGAGGCAATGGCCGCGACTAAAGCTCCATAAAGAGGATGAAGCCAGCTCCATCCGCATGAGCTTTTCAGAAAAAGGACCACTCCCATCCCCCCTAGCACCGAGTGGGAGATGCTTCCCGCAATGAAGACAATCCGCTTGACGACGACGTAGGAGCCCACGATCCCGCTTGTGACCGAGCTGAAAAGAGCGGCAATCAAGGCCATTACAAGAAAGGGATTATCGGTGAGCATAGTTTTTTTTGTTAGGATAGAGGCCCAATTCAAAGTGTTGGCAGATCTCATGGGGTTGAAAAGGGGTGGCTGTGCGATTGACTAAGAGAAGCTGATCCGCATGGCTGAGCAGCGAGGTCAGCTGATGGCTGACAAGAAGGATCGTGCACTTGCGTTTCAGACGGATCAACAAGTCGAGAATCTCCTTTTCTGCTCCGGGATCGACATGAGCTGTCGGTTCGTCTAAAAGGAGGAGGGAAGGCTCTCCGAGCAGGGCGCGTGCGATCAGAGCGCGTTGGGCCTGTCCTCCAGAGAGGCGTCCAAATGGTCGTTTTTCCAGGTGGGACAGCCCCATTTGATGCAGTAGGGCTCGTCCCTTTTCTTTCCAGAGAGGAGGAAGGCGCCCCCAGCGGGTCGTCCGGGAGAGCGCTCCTTGCAAAACCACATCGAGCGTCGTTAAGGGAAAGAGCGGATCAAAAGGCCCCTTTTGCGGGACGTATCCCATCATTTTCCGCATCTGGACAGGACTTTTTCCAAAGAGAGAAAGCGTGCCGCGCGCAGGCTTTAAAAAACCCATGAGGAGTTTCAAGAGCGTTGTCTTGCCGCCTCCGTTGGGACCGAAGAGAACGACGAACTCTCCCTTGGAAAGGGTCAAGTTGACCGCTTCCAAGATCACAAGACTGCGATCCTGGAAAGAGAGATCTCGAATAGCGATGCTATTCTGAAGCAAGGGCTGTTGCAAAGGCTTCAAGGTTTCCAAGGTAGTCATAAGCATAGGGGTCTACAGGGCAAAGAGTCAGCGACAGCTCTCCGGCAAGGCGCTCTGCTCCTCTTGTGGGAAATTGCGGCTGGGTAAAGATCTTTTTGATCTTCTTTTCTTTGATTTTCGCAAACAGCTCCCCGAGTTGCTTGGGCAAAGGCTCCTTCCCTTCAAATTCCAAAGAGAGTTGCGTTAAACCGTAATCGCGGCAGAAATAGCCGAAGGAGGGATGGGACGCCAAAAGAGCGGCTCCTGCTTTCCCCTTCAAAAGAGAGGCGATGCGCATATCGAGCTCCTGAAGCTCATCCAGAAAGCGCTTTAACCTCTCTTTAATTTCTCCCTCTCTTTCCGGACAGAGACGGATGAGCGCCGCTGCGAGTCCCGGAAGAAATTCCCGCACCATTTTCGGACTGAGCCAGAGGTGGCGGTCCCACCCCGAGCATGAAGAGCCCTCTTCCCTGATTAAGGGGAGCCCCTTCCAGGTCTTTACAATCTCAAGTCGGCCTCTCTTTTCTTCAAGAGAGGGGAGCAGCTTTGTTTCAAAGGGATCGCCCATGCGGATCCACAGGCGCGCCTCTTGCAAGCGGGAGATCTCTTTAGGAGTCGGCTCAAAGAGATGGGCGTTTGCTCCCGCGGGAACGAGCGTCTCCGCTCTCACCCCATCCTCTGCCAGTCTTTTTACAAAGTAAGAGTAGGGAGCCAGCGTAGAGAGAACCAAAGGTTTGCTTGAGGGGATAGAGGGCTTCGAGCAGCCTGCAGCAATCACAAGAGTAAAGAGCAAAATCTTGAAAAGCTTCATTCTATTTGTGAATGATACGCTCAAAGGCAGATTTTGTGAATTTCCTTCGCCGGCTCTTGGCTCCTCAAGAGCCTTGTCTCCTCTAAGAGAGTGGTTGAGATGCGATTGCTTTCTTGCGTGTAAACGTACATCTGTA
>Ga0156232_118_pt1 | contig 21008 bp, 20 predicted proteins | sample RifCSPlowO2_12_FD_107879 | JGI IMG/M metagenome (GOLD analysis project Ga0156232, IMG submission 107879) | Chlamydiae bacterium RIFCSPLOWO2_12_FULL_49_12
GTTTTTAAGGAGCAACCACTTTTCACATCTCGCCTTCAAAAGCAAGCGCGATTACAGTATGTCGAGATCATTCTTTCTTTCCAATTTGGCGAAGTTTGGCAAATTTGGCAACGAGGGTGCGCGTGACGCCCGCATCGGTAAAGGAGACATCGTAGGTGGGGCCGAGCGAGGTGGGATAGGCTTTGAGGATGACCCCTTTTCCAAAGTCTCGATGGCGGACGGCATCGCCGGGAGAGAGCTCCTCATTTTCCGGGTGCTCTTTTTCTTCTTGGGAGAGCGTGCAGGTCTGGAGTAGGGATTTGGGAATCTCAAAGAGGAAGCGGCTGGGCTGCATGGTGCGGGACGCTCCGAAGAGAAAACGCGCCTTGGAGGCGGTGAGGTAGAGGCGTTCCTTGGCGCGCGTCATGCCGACATAACAAAGGCGCCTCTCTTCTTCCAGGGAGGCGGGATTCTCTTTTGCGTTGATGTGAGGAAAGAGGTCTTCTTCCATGCCGACGATGAAGACCAGAGAAAACTCAAGTCCTTTTCCGTTGTGGAGCGTCATCAGGCGCACGGCCTCATCGCCGGCCGAGACCTCATCGCCGCTTGTGCGCAATGTGAGCTCTTCGAGAAAAGCAACCAGCGTGGGCTCTTCTTTTTCCTCTTCCCATTCGGCGGCTTTGGTAACGAGCTCGTCAAGGTTGGCTCGCCTATCCGCCATTGTCTCGGGATCTTCTTTGAGAACCTCTTCGTAGCGGAAGAGAGCGATGGCCTCTTGGATGATTTGATGCAGGGGGAGCCGAGAGCGGATGCGCTTTTTGATCTCTTCGATCATCTGGACGTAGTTCTCAATTCCTTGGCGTTGTCTTTGAGTGAGCGGGCTTGCCAGGCGTCCGGAGGCGATCTCTAAGCAGAGCGCCAGAATCGGGAGGCCATGGCTGTTAGCAAGATCTTGGAGCTTGCGCAGGCAGGTCTCGCCAATCCCCCTTCGCGGTAGATTAACAGTCCTGGAAAAGGACAAAAAGTCTGCCCCGCCCAGGACCATTCTTAGAAGGGATAAGATATCTTTGATCTCACGCCTCTGGTAGAAGGAGAGGCCTCCGATGATGACGTACGGGATCTTGTGTCTTAAGAGGCCGTCTTCAAAGACGCGGGATTGGAAGTTGGTGCGATAAAAGATGACGGAGTCTTTATAAGCGATGCCCTCTTTTTGATGGTGGTCTCGGAGGCGCTCGAAGACAAATTCGGTCTCTTCGCGCTCGGTCCTGCACAGAAAGAGCCCGATCTTTTCCCCCTCTCCGCGCTCGCTCCATAGATTCTTTTGATAGCGGCTTGAATTATGATGGATGAGATGGTTTGCGGCCTGAAGGATCCGGTTGCGGCTCCGGTAGTTTTGCTCTAAGGTGATCACCTTAGCTCCCGGGTAGTCTTTTTCAAAGTTGAGAATGTTGCTTAAGTCCGCTCCCCGCCAAGAGTAGATCGACTGGTCGGGGTCTCCGACGGCAAAGAGATTATGATGCCGTTCAGCGAGGAGCTTGGCCAAGAGGTATTGAGCGTGGTTTGTGTCCTGGTATTCGTCGATCAGAAGAAAAGACCAGCGGTTTTGAAAGAGAGAGAGGACGTCCTGGTGTTTTTGAAAGAGCCGGACGGACAGAAAAAGAAGGTCGTCGAAGTCAAGAGCGTTATACTCCTTGAGCCGCTCCTGATAGAGAGGGTAGAGGCGTGCGGCAAGACTCATCGGGTCGCTGTAGTTCTCGGGAGGGATGAGGGAGTTCTTTGCATGTGAGATCTCGGAGCGCAAAAGCTTTGCCTCACCCTTTTCGAGCTTAAAATGAAGGGCCGTCAGGCACTCTTTGAAGAGCTTTTCTGCGTCCTCTTCATCATAGATGGTAAAGTCTTGCGTGTAGCCAAGCGAAGAGACGGACTCCCGAAGGATGCGCGCTCCCAAGCTGTGAAAGGTGCAAGCGAGGACCGAGGCGTGCGCCAGCCCACGGATGCGCCGTTGCAGCTCCTCGGCTGCCTTATTGGTGAAGGTGACGGCAAGAATCTCGTTTGAAGGCACTCCTAATTTTAAGAGATGGGCGATGCGCGCGGTGACGATGCGGGTCTTTCCGGACCCCGCCCCTGCCAGGACAAGAAGAGGGCCTTCCACATGCTCTGCGGCCCGTTGCTGCTCGGGATTAAGTGAGATGCTCATTGGGAAATGAGTCTAGAAAAAACAGAGAATTTATACAATGAGCGGAAGGCAAATGTTTTCAAGTTGCGGCCGGACCAAAGCCTCTTCCGTGTAGTGATAAACGACGTAAGCTCTTAAGAGTCTGTCAAAGAGCGGAGGGTCGACGTCTTTTCCTTCTTTATTAAGGGGATAGATCTCCATCAGGCGATTAAGGTTGCACATTTCCAGAAGCACGCGTACGAATTGATCGACGTGGGCGACTTCGGGATCGTCGGAAGAGATGATCCTTACAGGAGCGGGGGCTCTCCAGGCCATAACCAGCTCTCTTTTGGCGATCTCTCTATTGGCCAAAAGGCGCGCTTTCCATTCCGCGTGGGTTTCTAAGGGGTGCGGCTCTCTATTTTTGCAGCGGGTCTGGTTTTGATAGAACTCCTGGCCCCAGGTTCCGATCCAGACAAGAAACGCTAACATCCAGTCGTAGCGGCGCGTCACCGTGCCGTCTAGGGGCAGCTGAAGAGGAACAAGAACCCCTCCCTTCAAGTGTAGAGGAGGGGCGGCGTCGACGGCGCCGCCTATGTGAAGAGGCGCAGGGAGAGGGAGTGTGCCGCCTAGGGTCGGCGGAGGAGGAACAAGAACCTCTCCCTCCAAGTGTAAAGGAGGGGCGGCGCCGACGGCGCCGCCTATATGAAGAGGTGCAGGGAGAGGGAGTGTGCTGGCAACGGCGTTGGGCGGAAGGAGGGAGGCTCTGCCCTCCAAGTGAAGCGGTGGGGCGGCGTCGTTCGTTGCTCCCGCATGGAGCGGCGGAAGGAGGGAGGCCGCACTGTCAAGGGCAACAGGAGAAGGGCAAAAAAGTTCTCCCGCAGCAAAGCTTGTTGGTAGGAGCGCCGGGATGGCAAGGCCCGTCATGTTCACCTCTTCCTGAGCAAGCGGAGGCAAAGAGGCGGATAGAGACAAACCGATCACGCTGTGAGAAGGGGGGATGGACATATGAAAAAAGTATACAAAAGAGAAAAGGAGGGTTCAAGTGAAGAAAAAAGTTGGGAAAAATGAGCTGCTTAGGGGATTTCCCATTCATCGTCGCTAGAGCCGCTATCTGGGTCGAGTTGCCCTTGCTGAGGCTGCACGCAGTCTTGCTTAGGCTGCTCGCTGTATGTAGAGAAAAAGGTCTGAAGGGATCGATCTTTGCAAAACGTCATTCGTTCGATGCAGATTGTTTTGGAGAAAGCTTGCAAGGTCGTCAGGGCAGCATCAGGTTCCTTGTTCTCTGATCTTAGCTGCAGATATTTGAAGATCCAAAAACCGCAGTTGTTGACATCGTTCTGATACTGATATTCCGAGTGGATTATTTTGGGCTCTTCGCCGTTTGGAGGTATCAGAGCTTGAGAGAGCTCATGCACGAATCTGGGCGGCTCTTCTCCCTTCGAATCAAAGTACTCAATATGGTCGAGAGTTACCGTTTCCCTGTTTTTTGTGACGGGAATGACCAAAAGGGAGATGTGGCCGACGCCGGGGGTCCAGAGAGTTTGTAGATCGGCTTTGAAGGAGCGAAAGAGAGAAAAGAGTTGTTTGATTCCAAAGAGCGCAACGGTTAGCGGTAAAAAGGCAATCAAAAGAGATCTCCAGAGATAATGGAGTTTTCCCGCTTCGGGCGGAGGAGTGGTGACGGGGATGGCAATCAGCGTCATTCCATCTTTCAGATCATTACGAAAGGTATCAAGCTGAGAGGTTAAACAATCTTCTGCTTCCTTGAGGTCCTGAATGATTTTTACCGGAAGACTATCTTCTGTTTTAGTTTTTTTCAAGAATGCAAAGAGCGCCAGGAGCGAAGATGCGTTCAAACAGCGCGAAGGGTGGGATAGAGTGGTGAAGCACTCGCGTGCAAGGGGCGCCCATGTGCTAAACCCATTCGGTTTGGGACTCCAAAGATAGCGCAAGGGATTGATGAAATAGCTGTTTATGATGCAGGATAACTTTCCCGTTCGTTGAGAGGGAGGGGTAAATCCTACGTGAGGATTTTTTTTAATTGGCGGTGTAGACATAAATGTCTTGTAGTTAAATGTTGTTAAATTAATTATATCAAAAAAAAGGTTTTTTTGTTATTTTTTTTTAAAAAATTAAACTTCTTGATCTTTAATGTCTTAAGGGAGAAGGCCGAAGCTTTCTTTTTTTTCTTTCTTTTTTTTTCTTTTCAAAAAGAGCTGTTGAGGCAAAGAATAAAGGGGTTATGCACAAATGAACTCAAAAGTTGGATTTTCGGCTGCGTCAAAGCCCCGGGTTTTGACGATCGTAAATTGCGAAATATTAGAAATATGGAGTGATTTACGATCGTCAAAACCCGGGAGCTTTCGCGTTGCCCAAAACCAATTTTTGAGTTCATCATGCATATGCCGCTTTTCCGCCTCTTTGTTCCCTTTTTTCTTTTCTTGAGCTTTTCCCTTGCCGGCCGCGTGGAGCTGGGCGTCGATCGCCTCTTTCGAGAAGAGGGGTTTAGAGCTCTTTTGAAGGGAAAGAGAGTAGGGCTCATTACCAATCAGACGGGGGTGGACTCCGAGCTTAAGGCGACGGTAGAGCTCTTTTTACAAAAGGAGCCCTTTCGGCTCTTTGCGCTCTTTGCTCCCGAGCATGGGATCGACGGAAAAGGGTATGCTGCCGAGAAGATCCCCGATCTAAGGGATTTCAAAGGGGTTCCTCTTTATAGCTTGCATGGAAAGACCCGGCGTCCTACAGAAAAGATGCTGCAAGGAATAGATGTTCTTGTCTTTGATATTCAAGATGTTGGAGTGCGTTCCTACACCTATCTCACCACTCTTTGCTATGTGATGGAAGAGGCCGCCGGAAGGGGGATTCCCGTGGTCGTTCTCGATCGCCCCAATCCCTTGGGGGGAGAGCTTGTCGACGGCCCCATGCTCGAAGAGAGATGGCGCTCCTTTGTGAGCTATCTCAATGTTCCTTACTGCCACGGCATGACCCTGGGGGAGCTGGCGCTGTTTTTCAATGAAAAGAGCCGCGTCGGCTGTGATCTGACCGTCGTTCCGATGAGGGGGTGGAAGCGAAAGATGTCTTTTCTGGAGACGGGGCTGCATTGGATTCCGACAAGCCCCCAAATTCCCGAAGCGACAACTCCTTTTTTTGCAGCTGCGACGGGGATTTTGGGAGAACTGGGCCTTGTGAGCATAGGGGTTGGGTACACCCTTCCTTTTAAAGTCGTGGGGGCTCCCTGGATCGATGCCGACGGCTTTGCTTTGGCGCTGAGCTCTCAAAACCTCCCGGGCGTCGCCTTTATTCCCTGCCACTTTCGCCCCTTTTTCGGCGCTTACAAAGGCGAGGATTGCCATGGGGTTAGGATCTACATGACGGACAGGAGGGCCTTTCGTCCGCTCAGCGTTCAGTATCTCTTGATCGGGATGCTTAAGTCGCTCTATCCCAAGGAGGTGGACAAACGCCTCAAGGCGCTGAGCCAAGGGAAGCGAGACCTTTTTTGCAAAGTGAACGGCAACGAAGAGATGTGGAAATGGCTTAGGGAAGAAAAGTACAGCGCCTGGAAGATGATCGGATTTCAACAAGAAGAGAGGAAGGCCTTTTGCAAGCTGCGCAAACCTTTTCTTTTATATGATTAGCACTTGCAAGAAAGGAGTGCTAAAATTCTTTTCGTGTTACTTGACGAAAAAGCCTCCTTTCCTTTATTTTTTCTTCATCTTTACTTTTAAGATTTAAGCTAGGAGAGGAGGTTCTGTGAAAAACATTCAACCTTTAGGAAATCGTGTCCTCATCAAGAGAGTCAAGGCAATGACCTCAAAGGGAGGCATTCTTCTTCCTGAGACGGCAAAAGAGAAGCCGCGCGAGGGAGAAGTGATTGCCGTTGGGACCGGTAAGAGAAACGAAAACGGAAAGTTGGAACCGATGCATGTCAAAATCGGAGATATGGTCCTCTTTTCCACTTATGCAGGATCGGAGGTGAAGAACGAGGATGCTGAGGACGAATTCCTCATCTTAAGCCAAGATGACATCTTGGGCGTTCTCGAAACGGTTTAAGCGCTAAGGAGGATGGATTTTATGGCAAAGATGATGCAGTTTGATGAAGAGGCTCTTCGCTCCCTTTTAAAAGGGGTCAAACAGCTTGCGAAAGCGGTCACCGTCACTTTGGGTCCCAAAGGGCGCAATGTGGTCATCAACAAAGGGTTTGGAGCGCCTCTCTCGACAAAAGACGGCGTGACGGTTGCAAAAGAGATCACCCTGAAAAACAAGTTCGAGAATATGGGCGCGCAGCTTGTAAAAGAGGCCGCTTCCAAAACCTCGGATGTCGCGGGAGACGGAACGACAACTGCCATTGTTTTGGCTGAAGCGATCTTTACGTCGGGCCTGAAAAATGTGATGGCCGGAGCCAATCCCATGGGGTTAAAAAAAGGGATTGAGAAAGCTGTCGAAAAGATGAAAGAAGAACTCACTCGTCTCTCAACGCCGGTAAGCAAGCAGGAAGAGGTGCGACAGATTGCCGCCATCTCTGCCAATAATGACCCGGAAATCGGCGCAATCATTGCAGAGGCGATGGAGAAGGTGGGGAAAGACGGAACCATCACCATCAGCGAAGCGAGCGGACTGGATACCACTCTAGACGTTGTCGAAGGGATGCAGTTTGACAAGGGCTATGTCTCTCCCTATTTCATTACCAATGCGGAGAAAATGAGTGTTGAGCTTTCTCAAGCTTATGTTTTGATCGTCGACAAGAAACTCTCTTCGGCAAAAGAGCTTGTCTCGCTCCTCGAAAAGGTGATGGAAAAAGGCCAAAAGCCGCTTCTCATCATCGCAGAGGATATCGAAGGAGAAGCGCTTGCAACTCTTGTTGTAAACAAACTTAAAGGAGGGCTTCCCCTCTGCGCCGTCAAGGCGCCTGCATTTGGCGATCGCCGCAAAGAGATCCTGCAGGATATCGCCATCCTGACGGGCGGAACGGTCATCTCGGAGGAAGTTGGCCTCAGCCTAGAAAGAGCGGAGCTTTCTCATCTGGGCAGAGTCAAGAAGGTCAAGGTTGTCAAAGATGAGACCACCCTCATTGATGGCCAGGGCAATCCCAAAAAGGTGCAAGAGCGCATTGCGGAATTGCGTGGGGCCATTGCCAAAGCCAAGTCGGATTACGATCGCGAAAAATTCGAAGAGCGCTTGGCAAAACTCGTCGGCGGCGTTGCCGTCATCAATGTGGGAGCCGCCACAGAGGCCGAGATGAAGGAGAAAAAGGCGCGTGTCGAAGATGCGCTCCATGCGACCCGAGCCGCCGTTGCCGAAGGCATCGTTGCCGGCGGAGGCGTCGCGCTTTTGCGCGCCGTCAAAGGGCTGGAAAAGATGCAGCTCGAAGGGGATGAGCAGATCGGGCTGGAGATTGTACGTGAAGCGGCCTTTGCGCCGGCCGTTGCCATTGCGGCAAACTGCGGAAAACAGGGCCATCTCGTTGCAGAAAAGATCTACGAGCAAAAAGGGTCCTGGGGATACAATGGACTGACTGATCTCTTCGGAGATCTCATTCAAGATGGGGTGATCGATCCGGTCTTCGTGACCAAAAGCGCCCTCTCCCATGCAGCCTCCGTCTCCGGCCTTTTGATTACGGTTGCCGCCATGATCACAGACAAACCCGAGCCCAAGGCCCGGACTCCTGTTCCTTCCATGGATGAAATGGGCGGTATGGGCGGTATGGGTGGAATGGGTGGAATGGACGGAATGGGGATGATGTAGGAAGGGTTGCTTATGCCAACTTATTCCTACCAATGCCAAGAGTGTCGGCACAGTTTTGACGCTTTTCAAAAGATTGTCGATCAGCCGCTCGTTGAGTGCCCTCTTTGCAAGAAAAAGAGTCTTCAGCGAGGAATTGGCGGCGGGCTCGCGACTTTTCAGTTTTGCGGAAGCGGTTTTTATGTGAACGACTACAAGAAGAAACCCGCTTCTCAAGAGGCGAAGAAGGAGGAGTGCGGCTGCAATAAGAAAAAGTGCTGCCGCGCGAAAGATGAAAAATAGGGCACCGGTAGCTCAATTGGATAGAGTACCCGGCTACGAACCGGGCGGTTAGAGGTTCGAATCCTCTCCGGTGCGCCACTCAAACTGTTTTATGATTCTGAAAGTCTTTCCCTTAGGGCCTGCCGAGACCAATACGATCCTTCTCGCCTGTTCTCGGACAAAGAGGGGAGTGGTCGTGGATCCCGCCCAGGGAAGCTATGAAGCCGTCCACCGTTTCCTAAAGAAAGAGCCGCTCACCCTAGAGTGCGTTCTTTGCACCCATTCCCACTGGGACCACATTGTCGACGCTTCTCTTTTTAAGAAAAAAGACTGCCTTCCCGTCTACGTCCATTCCGAAGACGCAGGGAACCTTCAAACCCCCGGCTCCGACGGACTTCCTCTCTTTTTTCCCATCGAAGGAGTGGCTCCGGACGGCTATCTTGAAGAAGGAGGGAAGATGGACATCGGAGATCTTTCTCTCACGGTGATCCACACGCCCGGCCACTCTCCCGGAGCGGTCTGTTTCTATTTAGGAAAGGAGAAGATTTTAATCAGCGGCGATACGCTCTTTCAGGGAGCCATCGGCAATTTGAGCTTTCCCACATCCCGTCCCGATCTGATGGAAGCTTCTTTGAAAAGACTGGCGGCATTGCCGAAAGAGACAAAAGTCTATCCCGGCCACGGGGAGCCGACCACGATTGCAAAAGAAGAGAGAACCTTAAAATATACCGTTCGTGAATAGACTTCTTTCGAAACGCTGCCAAGAGTGTTTTCTGGGTCCGGATGCTATACCGAACGCACTTCAAAAATTGGAATTTCGGCTGCGCCAAAACCTCGGGGTTCGACGATCGCATCTCGCCCCATATTTCTAATATTGGGCGAGATGCGATCGTCGAACCGAGGGGAGCTTTCGCGTCGGCCCAAATCCAATTTTTCAAGTGCGTTCGGTATATCTGGAGGACGTTGTCAAAAAGTCGTAGAGATCTCTTTCATTCATGATGAAGAAGCTGTTGTGCAGCTTGCAGACGGACGTGGCGGCGTCGATGATGAGCGCATCTCCTACGCCCGGCATGCAGAGGGCGCTTAAATTCAAGTCTGCATCCGTATGCTCGAGAAGCTTGAGCCCTTTCAGGTAATCCGGGATGCTAAACCCCTCTTCTTTAACGCGATAAAAGATCAGAGTCCGGCCGAACAGAAGAGCCTGAACGCTGTAGAGAATCCCTAAACTGTTCTCGGGAGGATTTCCGAGGGTGTCTGAGAGTTGAGGAAGAGAGCGTAAGACAAGAGGCGTGCAAAATTCCCCTTTTTCCGCCTCCCCAAATATAAAAATGGAACTCTTCGCCAATGCATCCTCCGTAATCTTTATTAAATAAAGGGTAAAAAATTTTTTTTACAAGCAAGATGTGACGTTTTCAGATAAAATTTAATTTTTTAGGATGAGGTTGATGATGTTCCGTCTACTCGTTGTTCTCGTTTTACTCTTTATTGCGGCAGTAAACGTCTCCCGGACTTTTGCTGTGCAAACGGCGCCGCCTCTTCAGGAAGCTGTCACGGCCGCTCCTCCCGCTCTTCAGGAACAAGAAGAGGCGCGCAGCTGGTTTGAGGGGATCGCAAGCGATTGGCGCCGCGTCGTGATGCTGGGAGGGCTGCTGGCGGCGCTCATCCTCTCCGTGGTGAGTTTTTTCGAGAGGCGACCGCTTTCGAGCTTTTGGTTTCTCTTTCTCTTTGCCGTTTTGGCCTTTGGGAGTTATTACGTCTGGCAGTACGCCACCTTAAAAGCGCTCCATCAAGAGGTCGAAGAGCTAAAAAGTGCCAACGCGGCTTTTCGGGAGCAGTCCGAAAGGCTCTTTAAAGAGCTCAGCGAGTTTATCGAGCGCCTCCAGTTAAAGACCGACTCCTTTGAGAAGCGCTCGCAAGAGTTAGGAGAGCTTTTTCAAGGCCGCATGGGGGATCTGGGGGAAGAGATTGCCCGGATGCGGCTCTGTGCAGAGACGCTCTTTTCCCGTCTCCAAGAACTCTTGCAAGAGGATGCCATTCACAAAAAGCAGCAAGAGCTGGAAAAGCTCGCCTTGCGTCTGGGAACCTATACCGGCCGTATTGAGGCGGCATCCCGTCAGCTTCCCCGCTTGGAGGGGATCGTCTGTTCTTTGGAAGCCAAGCTAGCCTCTCTTGCTTCGACGCAAAATCAGCTCTCCGTCGATGAAAAGAGCATTTCAGACACAGCCCATTCCCTGACCAAAAGCGTCAGCGAGATGCGAGAGCTTCTTCAGGGACTGTTGGAAAAACCTCTCTAATAAAATCAGCTTATGGCTCAAGCCTAAAACCGATTTTTGAAGTTGTTTAATAAACCGGTTGCATACTTCTATTTTTTTTCTAAAAGTTTAGGGAGAAGCTGCAACGCTTCCGTTATAGGGATCGCTTCGATCCGATCGAAATAGAGACGTTGGCTGCCGCCATAAAAAAGATAGAGTGTGGCGGAAGGGTAGTCTGATTGAAACGCCTTGAGAGACTTAAGATCGGCCGCGTCGATTTTTTTTGACCGTTTGACTTCGATTCCAATGAGGCCTTTTGGTCCATAAAGAATAAAATCGACTTCATGCTTATCAACCGTTCTCCAAAAATAGAAGTCGTACCCGTATGCAAAATAGCTGTTGATCGCCTGGAGCTCTTGCAAAACCAGACTTTCCAGTGCGGGTCCTTCCGCTTCTTCCGGCACATCAAAAGGACCCATAGGACGCAATGCACGATAAACCCCTACATCAAAGTAGTAAAATTTGGGATGTGAGACTGTTTTTCGTTTGGCTCTCTTGGTAAAGGGAGGAATACGACAGGCAAGCAGGAGGTCTTCCGTAATCTGAAAGTAGTCTTCCACCGTTTTCCTCTCAATAGAGACTTCTCTTGCTATTTCTGTAATATTCAGAATCGATCCTTGCGAAAAGCTAGCGACTTGTAAAAATCGGGCAAAGGCTCCTGCATTCCGCGTTAATCCCTCTTGCATGACTTCTTCGCGCAAATAGATATAAATATAGGAGTGTAAATAATCTTCAGGTTTTACATCTTGAGCATGGATAGTAGGTAATTGTCCGTATTTCAATGATTTTTCTATTTTAAAATCCGATCCCAATTCTATGGCTGTCAAAGGAAACATTTTGTAGTAAAGCGCTCTTCCGGCAAGAAGATTGACCCCTTTGCGCTTTAATGTACGTGCACTGGAACCGGTGAGAATGAATTTATAACGATTCTTTTCAATCAACCGGTGGACTTCGTTTAAGAGATCGGGAATTTTTTGTACTTCGTCAATGATGATCCACTCTTTGCATCCTTTAGGGATCATCTCTTCTAGCCGATGAGTGTTTTTAAGAAGATCAAAAAAGAGTTCCTGATTCAGGAGATCAAAGTAAAGCCCGGTTGGAACTCGAGATCGCAACCATAAGGTTTTTCCGGTTCCTCTTGGCCCGAACAGAAAAAAGCTATGGTTTCCTTGAAGAGGTTTTTGAAGCAGTCTTGGATACATTTTTGCTCACTTTGTACCCAAGCAATTTCAAAAATTGGTTGTGTACAACTCCATTTTAGCGAAATTTGTGAGTATGTCAACTCCATTTCCAAAGGTAGAGAGGATCCTGTTCTTTGGCCCGATCCCGAAAATAGTTGGGATCCCCTTTCAACTTCAACGAGGCCCACCGTTCGTTGTTCTCAAAGAGCCTCTTTAGGGCGCGCATGCGAGCTTCCTATCTTCCCGAGTTGTTGTAGGCGGCGACCTTCCCTAGCTCATCTTCGATGGCGATGAGGCGGTTGTATTTGGCGACGCGGTCGGTTCGGGAAAGCGATCCCGTTTTGATCTGTCCCGAGTTGGTGGCAACAGAGAGGTCGGCAAGCGTCGTATCCTCGGTCTCTCCGGAGCGGTGCGAGATGACCGTGGAGTAGCCGGCTTTTTGGGCCATCTGGATGGTTTGCAGCGTCTCTGTGAGCGTGCCGATCTGATTGAGTTTGATGAGGATGGCGTTGGCGACGCCTTCCTGAATGCCCCTTTTTAGGAAATTGGGGTTGGTGACAAAGAGATCGTCTCCGACGATCTGAACTCTCTCTTTGAGTTTTGCAGTCAGAAGCTTCCAGCCTTCCCAGTCATTTTCATCGAGGCCGTCTTCGATGGTTTTTAAGGGATAGGTCGTGAGAAGACCTGCAAAATAGTCTGCCATCTCTTCGGCGGTGCGTTCGGTGAACGACTCGCCGGCGAGCTTTTTTTTCTTTTCGATATACTTTTTGGAACCCTTGTCGTAGAACTCCGAAGCGGCGCAGTCAATGGCCAGGTCGATCTCTTTGCCGGGTTTGTATCCCGCCTTTTCAATTGCCTTGCAGAGGAGATCGAGAGCCACTCCGTTGGAAGTCAGACGGGGCGCAAACCCTCCTTCGTCTCCCACTGACGTGACATGCTTTTCCTCTTTCAAAAGCGCTTTGAGCGTGTGAAAGACCTCGCTGCCCCAGCGAACCGCCTCCTTAAAGTTGGGAGCGCCGATGGGGCGGATCATGAATTCCTGAAAATCCAGTCCGTTGTCGGCGTGGGCCCCTCCATTGATGATATTCATCATGGGACAGGGCAGGAGGAAGGGATTGGTGCCTCCGATGTAGCGGTAGAGGGGGAGGTGTAAGAAGTTCGCCGCCGCCTTGGCCGCGGCCAAAGAGACGCCCAAAATGGCGTTGGCGCCCAGCTTTGCCTTATTGCTTGTGCCGTCCGCTTCGATCATCTTTTGGTCGATGAAGCTCTGCTCTAAGACGCACTGGCCGATTAAGAGCTCTTTAAGCGTCTGATTCACGTTCGTCGCTGCCTTTTGAACTCCTTTACCGAAATACCTCTTTTTGTCGTTGTCTCGCAGCTCCACCGCTTCGTGTTCTCCTGTGGAGGCGCCGGAGGGGATTGCCGCGCAGCCTAAACTTCCCCCTTCTGTCGTCACCGTGACTTGCAGGGTGGGATTTCCTCTGGAATCGAGGATTTCCAGGGCATGAATGTCGGCAATGTTACATTTTTTGGACATAGGTTCCTGCGTTGTTTATCCTTATTAAAGCGCAAGGCCTATCAAAGCGCAAGGCGGATCAATTCATACATTAAGATGGAGCCGGCTGCGGCGACGTTTAACGACTCCATCTTTCCCTTCATGGGGATCGCGACGAGACGGGAAAGCTCTTTGAGTGCGGGGGAGATTCCGCTTGCCTCGCTTCCAAGGATCAAAACAATCGGGAGAGTAAAAGAGAGAGAGGGAAGGGGCGATCCCTTCGTATCGGCTGCCAGGGCGGTCAGCGCTTCCTTTTCGATGAGTTTTTTTAGCTCTTCTTCGCTTCCCCTTCTGTAGGGAAGGCTAAGCGACGCCCCTTTCGCCGCCCGGAGCGCCTTGTCGTTGAAAAGATCGGCGCAGCCCTTTGTCAAAAAGACCCCCTCCCACCCTAAGGCAAGCGCCGTGCGCAAAAGCGTTCCGAGATTGCCGGGATCGCTCACGCCGTCGAGCGCAAGCAGATGCTTCAGGCCGATTAAAGAGCTCTCTTCGGGAAGTGAAACCTCCGCGGCGATCGGCTCAGGATGGATCAAGCCGGTCACCTTTTTAAAGAGAGGAGGAGGCAAAAAGAGCACCTCTTCAGATCGGATCTGTGTCAGGGAAGGAGCGCCGCAGGGGAGCAAGAGACGCTTGAAAACAAGAGAGCGTCCCGTTTCCAAAATCAGCTTCTTTCCTGACAAAAGCAGGCTTTTCTGTTCTTGACGATAGCTCGAAGAGAGGCGCAGGCGGACAAGATGTTTGACGATCGGATGTTGCAGACTGCTGATTACTTTTGATACCATGCAAATAGGATGATGACAAAAAACTCAAATCCTTTCAACCTGCCCGAGCATTCCAAAGAAAGGGGAAGAGGCCTCATCTACCGGGTTCTTCTCATCTGCGCCTCCTTAATTATTTTGCCGATGCTGATTCATACCTTTTATTCCTATAAAGAGGAGTACAAGGAAGCGCTCAACAATAGTTTAAACGAGATGGAGATCGTCGGCAGAAGCAGCATGGTGAATTTTGAAGAGTGGCTTCTTTGCATCTCGCAGCTGATCAATAGCCTCGCTACGCAGCAGGTTCCTTTTGCAGACTACCCTAAGATCGCAAGCGATGCGCATCTCGAAACGCTTTTTCGCATTCTCAAGCGCTCCGATCAGGAACTTGTTGTTGTGGCTGCTGAACATTCTCAAAGGGTAGGACGAATCAATCTCTTTTTTGATCAGATTGCAGACATTCCTACCGGGAAACGAAAAGTCTTCGCTGCCTTCGATCCGCTCACTCAGACGCACCAGATTATGGTGGCGGCTCGTGTTGCGGATAAAGAGATCCTGGTTGTCGGCAAGTCAGCTATCCGCTGGATCGAGAGATTTAAGAAAGGGTTTCGCGGCCATTTTCCCTACCATCTGGCCTTAGTCGACGTCTGGAAAGAGGTGATCGCCACCGATCTCTACCTCTCTCCCCAAGAAATCGAACTAGTGACAAGCGATGATCTCATAAAGAAAAGAGCGCAGATTTTAAAGACGAAAAAGCCCTTCATCTCTTTAAAGCAGCCCTTGCCCGAAGCCAATTTTTTTCTCTATGTCGATGTCTCTAAGGCGGCCATTGAAAAGGGCATTTTGAGAAAAATTATCTTAAGATCTTCTCTTTTTACGTTCCTCTTCCTCTTTGGCGGAGGCAGTGTTGTCTGGATTTTGGTCTCCCGGATGGGCAGACCCCTCCAGGAGCTCCACCATGCGATGATCTCTGTGGGAAAGGGAGATTTAACGGCGCGCTATCACACGATGCGCCTGGGGTTTGAAATCAATCAGGTCGGGGGGCTTTTTAACAAGACAGTCGATCAGCTCGTCACCCATATGCAGTCCGCTGCCGATGAGCGTCTCAAGTCGGAGTCTTACCGAAAGGAACTGCAGATCGCCCGTAAGATCCAAAAGAATCTCTTTCCCAAAAAGATCCCGTCCTTTCCCAGCATAGAGATCGCCACCAGATACATCCCTGCAAAGGAGGTCTCGGGAGACTTCTACGACCTCTTTCCCCTGCAAGACCGATTGATGATCGTGATTGCGGACTCTTCGGGAAAGGGCGTCTCTTCTTCCCTCTTTTCTTTAAGCGTTCGCTCTCTTTTGCGCAGCACCGCCCTGGAGTTCTCCCAGCTTACGGAGATGGTGGATGCGACGAACAAACTCTTTTGCCTCGACACCGAAGAGAGTGCAGATTTTGTAACGGCGTGGATTGGCATCTATGAGAGTTCCACCCGGAAGTTCCAGTACACCTCCTGCGGCCACTTCCCCGCTTTGCTAAGGAAGGCGGGAGGAGAGATCCTGGAGTTGACAACGCCGGGAATGGCTCTTGGCGGCTCGCCGGCGACGCGAGCTCAAAAAGAAGAAGTTCAGCTGGAGACGGGAGATTTCCTCCTTCTTTTTACTGACGGGGTGGTGGAAGCGCAAAATCGGCAAGAAAAGTTTTTTGGAAAAGACCGCCTCTTGAATAGCTTTCGTACAAAGAGCGTCCTTTCCCCCAAAGAGTTTATCGACTCTTTGACCCAAGAGCTCGGCCTCTTTACAGAAGGCGTTGACCAATTCGATGATATCACCCTTGTGGCAATCCAGATCGTGTGAAATTTCTCATTCCCCTCCTCTTTTTTTTAGCTCTAGGTGGTTCGCTTTCCCAAAAGGGAAAAAGAGAGTTCTCTTTTGTCTTTTCTCCACTCCCCTACCGGAAAGAGTGGGCGATGCCCTTTCCTTCTGCAACTATCCAAGCCCTTCTTAAGCAGAGATTTACCTATTTGGGAAGCGGAGCTCAAGTCGTTGCCTTTTTAGGCGAGGACCAAAAAACCGTCTTGAAGCTCTTTAAGATGAACCATCTTCTTCCTAAAGAACGGTTCAAACTCTTTCCCTGGACGAGCGCTTATAAAGAGAAAAAGACGACCCTTCGCAAGAAAAAGCTAAAACGACTCTTTAAGAGCGTCAAACTCGCCTATCAGAGAGCGCCCGAAGAGACGAGCCTTCTCTACGCCCGCCTCAATCCCGATCTGAACTCAGAATATAGGATCATCTTGATCGATCGAATGAAGCGCTCTCACACCATCGACTTAAAATACGTCCCCTTCGTACTGCAAAGGAGGGCTGAACTTGTCTTTTCCCGTCTTAAGCGCCATCTCATAAAAGGCGATAGCCAAGCGCTTCAAAGGGATAGAGAAAAGATCCTCTCGCTTGTCCGCAGGCGCTGCGAAAAGGGCCTCTTTGATGGCGACAGGGGGGTGAGTGCCAACTTTGGCTTTGTAGGCGAGAGTGCCGTCCAGATTGACGTCGGCGCCTTCTTTTTGCAGATCCCGACGGAAAAAGAGGTCTTTGAGGAGATTCGGCGTGTGGACGATAAGATCGATCAGTGGATCAAAAGACAGGGATGATCGCGCCTTTGTATTTCGTCAAGATGAAGGCGCGCATCTTTTCGGAAGTCATCGCCTCTTTGAGGGCTTGGAGTTCGGGCCGGCCTTCTTCTTCTATTCGAATCACAAGGATATTAGCGTAAGGGGAGTCTGTGCTCTCTTTGGCCAGCGGATCGCGGAGGGGGTCGAGTCCTGCCTGGAGGGCGAAGTTGCCTGGAATGACGGCTGCGGCCACGTCGGTTAAGGCGCGCGGCAGCATGGGAGCATCCACCTCAAGGAAGGTAAGCCCTTTGGGATTCGAGACGATGCTTGCCGCCGTGGCGTTTTCTTTGTCTCCCTCTTGCAGATGGATCACCCCCTCCTTTTCAAGAAGATTTAAGGCGCGGGCCTCATTGGTCGGGTCGTTGGGGAGGGCGATGCTGCTCTTGTCTGGGATGGATGAGAGGCTTTGAAAGCGCTTGGAATAGATCCCCAGAGGTTCCAAGTGGATCTTGGCAAGGGAAGAGAAGCGATAGCCGAACTCTTTTTCTTGCTTCTTTAGGAAGGGAAGGTGCTGGAAGAAGTTGGCGTCGACCTCTTTTTCGAACAGGAGGCGGTTGGGAAGGATGTAATCATCCACGACAACGATCTGCAGATCGATGCCTTGCTTTTTGAGGTCTCCTTGGATCTCGGAGAGCATTTCGGCATGGGGGACGGGCGTTGCCGCCACCCGAAGCGCCCCTTTAGAATCCGAAGCGCAGCCCCACAAGAGCAAAAGAGCATAAAAAAAGGCTGGGATCACCGTTTTTTCCTCCCCCGCCTGACGGCAACTCTTTGCGCAAGGGCGCCGCCGCCCCATTGAACCAGCTCCACGAGAAGGATCAGCAAGAGTGAGGTTAAGATCATGATGAAGGTGTTGAAGCGCTGGTAGCCGTACTGGATGGCAATCTGCCCCAATCCTCCTCCTCCTACAAGGCCGGCTAGGGCGCTGTAGCCGATGAGGCTGACAAGAGCGAGCGTCATCCCTCCGATTAAAACGGGGAGCGCTTCGGGCAAAAGAACCTTGGAGACGATCTGGAGGGTCGTCGAACCCATCACGACTGCGGCATCGATCATTCCCCGGTCCACCTCGTTCAAAGCCCCTTCCACGACGCGGGCGATGAAGGGCGCTGCCGCAACGGAGAGCGGCACGATAGAAGCCGTCGTTCCCAGACTCGTCCCGATCAAAAAACGGGTAAAGGGGATTAAGGCGATGATGAGGACGGCAAAGGGAAAGGAGCGGAAGAGGTTGACCGCGGCGCCGAGCGTCTTGTGGAGCACTCCCTGTTCTTTGAGATGGCCGGGCCCCGTAATCGTCAACACCACTCCCAGAGGCAATCCGACGAGCGTTCCGACGAAAAGAGAGCCGAATACCATGTAGAGGGTTTTAAGAAGGCCGTCGGGAAGAATCTGCGCGGCAAGCCTCCACTCCTCTCCTGTCAGGGGCATAATTCCTCGCAATGGGTCGTATTTTCCTTAAGATACTCTAGCGCTTCTTGGAGTTTTGCGCTCTCTCCGGAGATTTCGATGATCAGCGTTCCCACAATCGTTGCCGCCAAGGCGTCGACCCACCCCATCAAGATGTTGGCCTCGACGGAAAAGGTCCGGATCATTGTGGAGATGACGGGCGTTTTTGCCTGTTCTCCTTTGAAGGAGAGGCGCAAAAGCTTGCGCCCTTCTGAAGGGGCCTTCAGGATATGAGAAGGGAGTTCATGATGCGTCTGCAAAAGCAGGCTCTTGGTTAAGGGATGCTTGGGGTCTGAGAAGAGATCGGCTACCGGCCCGCTTTCGACCACCCTTCCTTCTCCCAACACTGCGACATGCGAGCAGATCTGCTTGACGACGTCCATCTCGTGGGTGATGAGAAGGATGGTGAGCTTCAGCTTGTGGTTCAAGCTCTTCAATAGCGAGAGGATCTCTCGGGTCGTCTTGGGATCCAAGGAGGAGGTCGCCTCGTCGGAGAGCACCATCCTGGGGTAGTTGGCAAGAGCGCGTGCAATGCCCACCCGCTGCTTCTCCCCTCCGCTGAGTTGGGAGGGGTGGGCCCACCCCTTTGCTCTCAGGCCGACGAGTTCGAGGAGCTCTTCCACCCGTCTTCTCCTCCCCTCTTCCGGAACGCCGGCGATCTCAAGAGGAAAGGAGACGTTGCCAAAGACGTCTCTGGAAGAGAGGAGGTTGAACTGCTGAAAGATCATTCCGACCTCTTTGCGGTACGCCCTTAGGCGCTCCTTTCCCATCGCGCCCACTTCCTCGTCGGCAAAGAAGATCTTGCCGGACGTCGGGATGTCCAAGTGAGTGAGACAGCGGATCAGCGTCGATTTCCCCGCCCCGCTCAGCCCGATGATTCCGAAGATCGCTCCCTCTTTCACGCTCAACGAAAGCTTCGAGAGGGCTTCGATCTCTCCCTCGGGGGTGCGAAACCTCTTTCCAAGTTCCTTAACTTCCAGAAGATAGGGCATAAAACCTTCAAAAATCCCTTCTTGGCGAAGTATAGTCCTAAAGCTTCTCCTAAAGCAAGCCGCAAGCTGTTTGACGACCGCAGGCCGCCCCACATGAAAAATATGGGGCGGCGTGCGGTCGTCAAATCGCGGGAGCTTTCGCTCAAGCCTAAAACCGATTTTTGAGTTCATTTGTGGTATAAATCAGGTATAAATCAATTATAAATCAATTATAAATACAATTATAAATCAATTATTGTTGGAGCAAATTCGAAACTTCCGGTAGTCCCGCTAATTCGAAACTTCCGGTTTTTAAAGAAGAAATTTTCAATCCAAACAGAGACATCTGATAAGATGTCCCTGTCCGATTGATTTTTTCTTGTGCACCTTTCTTTAATATCATATTTTTTAAATATGGATGCAACTAAAATCTAATTAATCTTAAAATCTCTCTTATATGGATGCGATTTATTTGGTTTGTAGTGAGGTTTTCTCATTATCCACCGCTTGGCTGATTCTTGCGTAATAATGGGGTGATATTCGATACGTGAAAATACCTCTATTGAGAGCTCGCTTCCTTCATGCTCTCCATGAATTTTACCATTATCATCTACCCATACTTTGATTTGTTTTCCGACCATGCGGGGCATTCCCACTTCCCACTGTACCAGGTAGATTTCGTTTTCATATTGAAAAGTCAAATCCTTTAGAATTGTTCTTAAATGATTTGGCCTGAGGATCTTTTTAAGGTCGTGGTGTGCTTCTAAAGGGCGATGTAAATCGGAGGATTGCGCAGCAGGCACCTCGAAATTATTATTGTGCTCCAAACAGTATTGCGCTGCAAATCTGTTGGCCATCTCTATGTCGGAAATGCCCTGGAGTCGTAGTTCTTTAATAAATCGATCTTGGAGTGTACGATTACATCTTTCTACTCTGCCCTTTGCCTGTGGTGAATTTGCGTGAATCAGCTTGATACCGAGCTCTCTCATGGCGCGTTCAAACTGAGTAATGTGTTCTTCTCCGGATAAAGGGCTTTTTCTCTCTACCTGAAACACAGCATGCCTGTCACTATAGAGCGCTAAAGGTCGTCCATACTCTTGAAGGTATCCTTGCATAGCATGAAAGTACCCTTCCAGATTTTCTGTTGGGGTAAAAAAGAGCCGCACAATACGCGAGGTGGCATCGTCTATAAAAACGAGCAATACACATTTTGGCCCCCTGTCTTCAAACCAGAACTCTATGGATCCATCTATGAGGATCAGCTCTCCAAAATTCAATCTTCTAGGTCTTAGAGGATGAACTTTTGGCGGGGCCTGTATATTGGGCATCCATAAGTGGTGTGCAGCCATAAGCCGTCGAATCGTCTCCACAGAAATAAGGATATTATGATTTTTTTGAAGCTTCTCCGTTGCCAAAGTAGGGCCGAAATCCGGATATTTGCTCTTTATCAGCTTAAGTGCTTCATCTTTTAAGTGTTGTGACAATGCCCTGTGATTGTTGCCCAGTTTTCTTGATATAAGCCCTTTATCGCCAAGCTTTTGATATCTTCGAAGAAGAGTTCTCACTTGTCTGTCAGAAATATCTAATAACTTGCCGGCTTCTATTTGGGTCAGTTCTTTTCTGGCCAATCGTTCTATAACTTTAATCCGATCTAAGTCTTTAGCTCTCATTGTTATCACTCCTTTCATGAAACTTCTCCTTGGTGAACTGGGGTATATCCAAGTTCATAAAACCGGAAGTTTCGAATTTGGAGAAACCGGAAGTTTCGAATTTGCGCCTACAATTATAAATCAATTATTTGATCTTTTTGTGTAAATCTTATACAATAAATGTTAAGTAATAATTATATAACCTTTAATTATGACCTCCGGCATGGATACGATACCTCACATTTACGAAAATGCGCCGCAGCATCGGGTGGTGCCTTTATGCCAGCAGCATCAAGCTGGCTTGACCCTCTTGCCCGGTCGCATCATTGAGTGTTTAAGTCAAGACTCTCA
>Ga0156232_130_pt2 | contig 16198 bp, 18 predicted proteins | sample RifCSPlowO2_12_FD_107879 | JGI IMG/M metagenome (GOLD analysis project Ga0156232, IMG submission 107879) | Chlamydiae bacterium RIFCSPLOWO2_12_FULL_49_12
TCTCATTGGATTCATAAAGCGCCTCTTGGTTGATGATCAGGCAGGGAATCTGCCGTTTGCCTCCCAAGCGGATAAGCTCTTCTTTGTAGAGGGGGTTTTGAATGTCCTTAAGGGGAACTCTCTTATGAATGCGGTCCAGGTAATTCAGAACCTTATGAGAGTAGTAGCACCAGGGTGCATAATAGAGCGTCAGAACAGGGGTTTCTATAGAAGGATTCAAAGCGCCGCCGGTTGCTGCTAAAGAGAGCGTGCCGCCGAAGGGGAACAGGGCAGCCAAGAAAAAAGAGAGCCAACGCATAGGAATCTCCTTGTGAAGGTCATGCAATGAAAGCAACTATATCCGTTTGGGTTTCCTTGAGTCAAGCCGCCGCTTTTCCCTTTTTTTAAAAAAATGTTTTACCATTTATCCCGATTGTGTAGGATGAGAGTTTCCAGCCCCGAAAGGCAGCTTGAGGCTAGCGCTCTCTCCAGGAGGCCTTCTAAAAGAAGAACTTCGCCGGGAAAAAAAGTGCCTGAGAGGATGGACATAAAGAGGAGGGAATAAAAATGTTACTCAAAAGAAAATTGCGTTTAAGGACACTCAATCGAAATCCCTTAACGGAGAAATTCCGGGCCAAGCAGGGGATCGCATTCCTCAAAGCTCCAAAGAGAGCTTACATGCGCCGTCCTGCCCCTTTGGCGGCGGACGGTTCCAAATAGGGGATGTTTGACATGGCTGACCGTAGGCTTCTCACGTTTTTCGACGGCCTAAAAAAAAGGCTTCACAATGCATTCTCAAATGAAATAAGTTGGAATGCGTTGTTCAACCATGAGTTAATTATAAAAAAAAGTTTATACAAAAATTAGAAATGTTGTATAGTGAAAAATGAAGGCAGTAGTTAGGTTGTTTCACTACTTGAGTGAAAGACTAAAATCTGCAATCAACAAGGAGTGCATGATTATGGCAAAAAGAAGAAAAGCTGCAAAAAAAAGTGTTAGAAAGGCAGCTAAGAGAAAAGTTCGCAAAACGAAAGCCAAGAAGACGACTGTGCGTCGCAAGAAAAAGAAAGCGGCTGTTTGAGTTAAAGCGATCTTTTAAACTTTTCTCATAAGTATCGAGCAAGTCTTTTACTTGCTCGATTTTTTTTTAAGGGCTTCTCAATGTTAACGCTCTCCAAAGAATGCCGCCTGCTTGCTGAGGAGTATTGTCAAAGAGAGGTTACCCTTCCCGAGCTCTTCCGGCGCTTGGGGCCCAAAGGAGGGGCCTTTGTCGCGCTTCTGCTCTCTCTTCCCTTCATTCTCTGGGTCGCCCTTCCCGGTCTTTCTTTGATTTTCGGCCTCGTGATCTTTACAAACGGAGTTCAGATTATCCGGAAGCGGGGCATGTGGGCTCCTCCCTTTGTGAAAAAAAAGAGGTTTTCAGGCAAGAAATTAGCCCGGCTTCTTTTGCGCTCCGCAGCGCTGCTTGAAAGGGTCGAAAGATGTGTGCGGCCACGCTTTCAGTTTTTGCACGACCATCCCCTTTTTCGAGCCTTCAGCGGAGTGTGCATGGCCCTCACAGGCCTCTTTCTGGCTCTGCCTTTGCCGCCGGGCACCAATTTTACTCCGGCTCTTGGCATTGCCTTTTTAGCTTTGGGACTCTTAGAAGACGATGGAGTGATGACTCTGATCGGCTATCTGCTCTTTCTTCTCAATCTTCTGCTCTTTGTGGTCCTGCCTCTGATCGGGTTCAGGTTTCTTGTGAAGATTCTTTAAGCTCTTCAGTTGTGAGAGCTTTGATCTCAAGTTGCGACTCCGCGACCAGCACCCGCCTCTTTCCCGTTTCAATGAGATAAAGAGAGGTCTTGGGACTTAAAGGACGTCTTTCGACAATGCGGATGTGTTTGACCTCTTTCAAAAAACCCATGCGCGCGCGCCCCAGGCGCCGGATTCCCCAGATCACAAAAAAGACGACGAAAAGCAAAAGAAGAAGCGCGAGAATCATCTTGAAAAAGGCAGCCTCATAAGAGGGAGGTTCAGGGCGCGCGTCTTTCATCTCCTGTGGAGAGAAAGCGTCGGTTTGCACTGCTTCGGCTTCTTGGGAAGGGGGCGCTGTTTGAGCCTGAAGGGAGACAAAGATCCAAGAGCAAAAAAGAAAAAGAAAAACAGCTGCTTTTTTCATCCCTCCCCCGTTGGGAAACCCGGCTCTTAGGGGCCGGCTTGTTCAAAACAAGTATCGCACGCTGTGCAATTTTGTCAAGGTTTGCTACTCTTTGTTCTATGCTCGAGAAGGGATGGATTGCTCTTGATATTGACGGAACGACGACGGCCCATGTCCGGGAGATTCCTTGGGAAGTGTCGCAGTTTTTAAAAGGGCTGGCCCGGGAGGGGTGGCGTATCTTCTTTATCACGGGGAGGGTCTATTCCTGGACCCTTCAGTCTCTAAGCCCTCTCTCTTTTCCCTATCTTTTTGCCGTTCAAAACGGAGCCGATATCATTGAGATGCCCGCTCATCGTCTTCTTAGCCGGGCCTATCTTAGCCCAAAGATCATTCCCTTTTTGGAGAAGGCGTACCGCAACATCGCTTATGATTATTTAATCTACGCAGGCTTTGAAAAAGGGGACTTTTGTTACTATCGGCCGCGCCGCTTCCCGGAAGAGATCGCGTGGTACCTGGACCTCTTGAAGAGCTTTTCTCCAGCTCCCTGGCAGAAGAGAGAGGAGTTTTCCTTTGCAGAAGGCGACTCTTTTCCCTTGATCAAATGCTTTGGAAGCAAAGAGGCCATGACTCCTCTTTTTGAAGCGCTCCTGCACCTTCGGGAGCTCACCGTCTCCATGATCAGAGACCCTTTGTGCGAGCGGTTTTATCTTCTTCTTATCACTGACCGCAAAGCAAGCAAGGGAACTGCCTTGGATCGAGCCCGCGCAGCCTTTCATTCAACAGCGCCTCTCATTGCGGCAGGGGATGATTTCAATGATCTGCCCATGCTTGAGAAGGCAGATATAAAGATTGTCATGCAGACGGCTCCGGAAGAGGTAAAGGCCCGCGCCGATATCCTTGCGCCCAGCGCATCGGAGTGCGGGATCATCCCTGCTTTAAAGGAAGCGCTTCAAAGGCTTTGAGCTGCAGCCGAAGAGGGAAAGCGCTTGTCCAAGAACTTCAGAATCGTAGAGACGTTGAGAGAAAACGCGTGCGCGGTATTGAGGATAAAATGACGGGGGATTCTTGCGCAGAAGGGGTGATTGAGAATCGCGGACGCCATCTTTTCATCTTTTTGTTGTAAATCGCCGCAGAGGAATTCGGCTGCCTTGTCAAACACAAGGTCGTGATCCGGAGCGAAATCCAGAGCGCACGACAAACAGGCGGGGTTGTTTGATCGGTTGGCATTGCCGATGACAACCGTAAGATCTTCAACGGAGAGCTCGTGCGGCAGGGCGTACAACAAGCCCTTGTAGACGATGTCGGCATTTCCCCGGCTCGCGGCGATGGTGAGCATGTGAGACAAAAAGGAGCTCGCCTGCTCCTTTGATCGAAGAAAGTGAAGAAGGTTGATAAAGAAGAAGTGATCGCCGGAGTCAATCGACAAGGGGAGCGCTGCGGAGATCAACTCCTGCATAGCGAGATCGTTCAGATGTGCGATCTCGCTTTGGGCAAAAAGACCCAGTTCGCACTGTTCATAGAAGCGTCTTGGAATATAATCCAAAAGCGCCTCGCGGCACTCCTTGTCGCTCCATTGCACTGAACCGATCTCAGTGAGCGCGGCTGCGACGTTTTCCGGAGAGTATCTGAAAGAGGGGGGCTTGTTTCCCGTGACAAGCTCTCGTTGCTCAAAGAGGAAGTCCACGAGAAGTTCGGCAATCCTTGCGACATGGGGCGCATGTTCGGGAAAGGTAGCGCTTTCAGCGGTTTGCAAAAGAGCCGCGTGTTCGGGTTTTGCGATAAAAAAGCGGACGCACGCTTCATCCAAAAGCGTCGCAAGCCCCTCTTGTTGACCCTCCTTTAAAAAAGGGATGAGAAGCCTCCTGGCAAGATCATTTGCAAGAAAAGAGAAGCTCCGATTAACCCAAGTCAAAGGAGTCAATTTTTCCGTCCCCTGAAAGATGTAGTCGATCACTTCCATGGGAAGCAGATTGAAGGGAGAAGAGGCGGCAGGCGGAGAGGAGAGGGCGAAGCGAGATCTGTTGCGAAAGGCTGCTATATTTAATGACATATTATCCTTGTTTTAAACAAATATTATACTTCATATTATTATTAATAAGCAATTCGAAGCGAAATGATTACTTTAAGGCGGGGCTGTCAACGGCTAATCCCATGGCGTGCAAGCCCTTGTCGACATAGAGGGTCGCGCCGGTAATGGCGCTGGCTAGCGGCGAGAGGAGGAAGGCCCCCGCATGGCCCACCTCTTCCCCATTCATGGCAAAAGGCAGAGGGGAGTTTGCCTGAGAATAGGCGATCATCTTTTCGATGAAGCCGATCGCTTTGGCGGCCCGTGAAGGAAGAGGCCCCGCGGAGATCGTATTCACGCGGACGCCCCATTTGCGGCCCGCCTCGAAAGCAAGGGTGCGCGTATCGCTCTCCAGTGCGGCCTTGGCGGAGCTCATTCCCCCGCCATACCCGGGAATTGCGCGCTCGGAGGCGATGTAGCTCAAGGAGAGCGACGCTCCGAGCGCGGGCATGTGAGGCCCAAAATGGGCAAGCAGACTCACAAATGAGTAGGCGGAAGAGCTCACCGCTGCCAGGTAGCCTTTCCTGGAGGTTTCAAGAAGAGGCTTTTTAACCTCGGGGCCGTTGGCGAGGCTGTGGACGAGAAGATCGATCTTTCCGAACTCTTTGCGGACGGCTTCCGCCACCTCGGAGACGGTGTATCCAAGAGAGCCCTGATATCTTTTATTCTCTTTGATCTCCTCCGGCACGTCTTCGGGCGAATCGAATGCGGCGTCCAGAGAGTAGAGTTTTGCATACTCCATGAGCTTTCCGCTTTTTAGAACGCGGGAAGCGTCAAATTTTCCTCTCTGCCAGGAGGTTTCAAAGATGTTCACAATGGGGGTCCATGTGCCGATGAGAAGGGTCGCTCCGGCTTCCGCAAGGGCCTTTGCAAGGGCCCAGCCGTAGCCCTGATCGTCTCCAATTCCGGCAATAAATGCTCGTTTGCCCCTCAAGTCAATCTCTAGCATGTGTTGCGCCCGGGTTCAAAAAGTTGCAAACCGAGTTTATCAGATTCGAAGCAAATCCATCAACACTCGCGATCGGAAGAGGTTCTTCTGCGGGGGAGAACATGTTGTCCGGCGCAGAAGGTATAAACATATTTTTTTATTAATCAATTTATTTTGTTGAATTAAATATAATTATTTTGATATAATATATTTTATAATTAAAAATATAATATGACTATTTTGAGATAACCAACTTTATACCTAAAATTATGACGTTTAAATCAATAAGTGAAGGAATAAATAAAGGAATAAATGAAGGCGCCTTTCGCGTCGAAGACGTCTTTACCGTCGAAGACGCCTTTACCGTCTCCAGGGAGACCTTGCCGCTCTTTTCTCTTCGGGCAGCGGCTCAAAGAGCTTTTAAAAAGGGAAGCCTTACGAAGATCCGGGATCGGATCCTGCGCATCGAGGGTCTGAAAACGGAGCTCTTTAAGAGGACCTTCAAACTCTTTAAGCAGATAAAAAAAGAGGCCGAATTTAGACGGAAAATGGATGCGTGGGGGCTCGATCTTCACAGGGGAAAAGAAGAGTCGAACGGCGACTCTTTGCTCATTGACGAACTTGGCCTACAAATCCATCTTCCCCGTTCTATTCAGATGGCGCACTGGGAATTGAAACAGATTGCAGACTTCCTTCCCGGCAGGAAAATCGCCCTGGATTTTTTGAATGAGTTTATGAAGATCAACCCCTCTTTTATCCACGAAAAAACCCGCATGATAGCCAAGGGGCTTTCCGAAGGAAGAGAATTTAAGGTCATTGAACAGATCGGTCAGGGAGCGCAGGCTACTGTCTATTTGATGAAAGATCCCAATGGGGAGTTCTGTGTTAAAAAATGTCCCTTAATACAAAAGAATAGTAAACCCTTAATACAAGAGAATAGTAAAACGGCAGTGAATGAGGCAAAGATGCTTGCCGCGATCAATGAGGCAAATGAGTCAAAGATGCTTGCCGCGATCAATGAGTCAAAGATGCTTGCCGCGATCAATGACATTCAAGGAGTTATCCATATCCTTGGAGTAACGCCTCAAGGATATCCTATCCTGGAGTTTGCTCCTAACTCTTTCCGTTCCTTATCCCCCGTCTCGATTGCAGAAGAAAATGAAAACGAGGCCGGAAAAAGGGAGATGAGAGAGCTTGCCGTGACGCTCTCTTGTTTGCATGGACGGGGAATTGTCCATCGAGACATCAAGAATGAGAATATCTTAAGGGATGACTCCAATCGTCCCAAAATCGCAGACTTCGGCTATGCGGTCTCTTGCCCGGAAGAAAAAATCAGGAAGGGCATGAAGGGAACCCCCTATTACATGGCTCCCGAAGTCATACGAAACGAACCCTATGATGCAAAAGCGGACGTCTGGTCTTTAGGGGTGCTCTATTATAATCTAAAGACAGGCGGAAAGTATCCCCATCTGCAAGAAGATCTTCTTCCCGATCCCATCTCCTATTTATATTGTGTGGGGCTTGCCACGACCCCTCCCAAGCTCGGGAAGATAAACGAAGCGCCCTTAAAAGATCTGTTGACAGGGATGCTCGAGCCCAATCCTGAAAAACGCCTCTCCATTGATGACGTGGTCCAGCATCCTTATTTTTCTCACTGATATCCTGACGGATGTCACTGTTTTGCCTTGCGCTCGCCTCGCATCATGAGGCGCTTCCACCCTTCCGCCGTGAGAATCTTCTGGCCGCTGTCCGCCTTTTTTTCTTCCGGAGCCTCTCGCTCTTCCTTGCGAGCCGTCGCTTTCGCTTTTTTTCGTCTAAAGAACGCCATCTTTTGCCTCCCGCGCCTGCTATGACGATAGTCCTTTTTGAGCGAGTCTGTCAAGTCATTTTTTTAAGCGCGCAGGCTCGCTGAAGAGGAGAAAGAGGGTAGGCGCTTGGTTAAGAGAGGGAAGAGGAGCGCTCTTCCATACGCTTATGGGAAGGGTCTTGACTCGTTCGGAGGGCGAGGTTAGGAAGGAGGCGATAGAGAGAAGGGTCGCGGGCTTTAAGGTGCTCAGGAGCGCTTGCATGAGCTTGTCGTTTCGGTAGGGAGCTTCAATTAAGAGCTGGGTCGCTCCCTCTCTTTGCGAGCGCGCCTCCAAAGCTCTGATCTCGTCTCTTTGCCGCTTCGGCTCTCTGGAGAGATAGCCGCAAAATGAGAAGGCCTGTGCGGGAAGCCCTGAGAGGAGAAGAGCGAGCAGGATGCTGGAGGGGCCGCTAAGAGCCTGAACGGCAATCCCTTCTTTTTGAGCTTTCGCGACAAGAGAGCTGCCGGGATCCGCCAAAATGGGCATGCCGCAATCGGAAATGAGCCCCCACGCCCCTGCCCGAATCAGGGCGAGGAGCTCTTCTAGCTCCGCCGGTGCGGTGTGCTCGCTCAGGACCCGCAAAGGGAGATCGCGAAAGGTGCGCCCGGGAGGAAAGGAAAAGAGCTTCAAAAAGCGCCGCCCCTCCTTTTCGCTTTCGCAAATAAGGCCGGAGAGCGAGGGGACGATCTCAAAACAGGCGCCGGGCAGCAAAAGGCGCGCTGAGCTCTCAGGATGGAGCAGATTGGGAAGCAGGTAGAGCATCGCAGGATAGTTGGGTTAAACAGAAACGGTTCCAGAGAAAGCCTTCGGGGAGCGAGCTGTTCTTTGCGAAAAGCTCGCACTCAAAGAGGGCGAGCAGCCCCTTTCGGAAGTCGCGCTCGGAAAGGGTTGGGAGGAGCCGCATGATCTTTTCCCTTTTTTTAGAGAAGAGAGAAGAGAGAGCGGCTCGGGGATCCTCTTTGGCTTTGAGTCTTTCACATAGATCCAATCCCAGCTGCAGCTCGGAGCGCGTCTGTGCAATGAGCACGAAGAGATCGCCGCTTTCCGAAACGGCTCCCAAAGCGGAAGGGCTCCTCTCCCAGACAAGTCCTTCGGCAACCTTCCAGAGAGACTCCGGTCTGCCCTTGGAGCAGACGGCGCGCGCCTCCTCTTCGCCGATCAGGCGTTTGTCTTTGGCAAAGGCGATGAGCTTGGAGACTTCCTGCTCGAGCAGGGAGAGATCTTCTCCGAACTCTTTAAATAGAAAGGAGATGAGTGAAAAAGAGAGCTCGCGCTCTCTAGCTTGTGCAAAGGCTTTGAGCCATTGCTCCTTGCGCTCCCTTCGCTCCCACGGCTTTTCTTTTGAGAGGTCCAAAGCGACGATCTCCCTTTTGCCTAAGGGATAGAGCGCCTCCAGGAGTTTGGGAAGAGAAGAGCCCAAGAGCAGATAGAGGTCGGGTGAGGGGCGCTTAAGGTAGGCGGCCAGGGCTTTCGCCCCCTCCTCTTTCACCTCATCAAAGAGAATCGCTCGCTTCTCTCCAAAGAGCGAGGGGGAGTAGAGCTCCTTCTTTACGGATGCAAGACCTCCCTCTTCTCCTGATGCGGAAAAGACGCTAAGCTCCCCCTCTCTCTTTTTGAGGGTGGCAAGAATGCCTTTTAAGAGCTTTTTGCGGTCGAATTCTTCTTTGCAGATCACCAGGTAGACGGGCGAGAGATGGTCGGGATAAGCCTCTTTCAAGTGTCTTCCTAAGGCTCTAGCAGTCTGAAATTTCATCTTTCCTCCGCCAAAAGGTCCATTGGAGAAAAGCGCTCCTTTCCTTGCTTCCGAAGATCCGGAGCGGCCGTGTGAAGAAACGCTTTTTTTTCATAGTCGCAACGGGTCCAAATCCCGCCTGCGCAAGTCGCTTTGATCTCTGTCATTAAAGCCTTTGCATGCGGATGAAAACTACAGAATAGGAAAAAAGAGAGGCGATGTCAAACGCCGTTTCCAAAAGGACAGGAAATCCAATGGCCCTTTATCCCTCTTTTGATTATTTTATGTAGAGAGCATGGCTCGCTGCACGGAACCTATTAATCATGTGATATGTCGTCGAAAATGAATCACCCTTTTCTTTCCATTTGCAATATTGGAAAGACCTATTACAAGAACAAAACTCCGTTGAAAGAGGCGCTTAAGGGTGCGACATTCGATATCCATCGCGGAGAAGTCGTGGGACTTTTAGGCGTCAATGGGGCGGGAAAAACAACCCTCTCCTCCATCATCGCCACCCTGCATCCGCCAACAACCGGCGACATCTTGTGGGAAGGTCGATCCGTCTACTCCTGCCTTTTCAATTACCGAAGGCAGATCGGCTTTTGCCCTCAGCATCCCAATATCGATCGCACACTTACCATGCAAGCAAACTTGCTCTTTGCAGGCCGGTACTATGGACTCTCCAAAGAGAAAGCCGAAGAGAGGAAAGAGCAGCTCATCGAGCGGTTTGACCTCAAGAGCTCAGCGGCCTCCGAGGCTCAGCACCTCTCCGGAGGGCAGCGTCAGCGGTTTTTAATTGCTAGATCTTTGATGCATGAACCGGCCCTTCTCATTTTAGACGAACCGACTGTTGGCCTGGATCCTCACATCCGGCGTGAGACATGGAATATCCTTTCCGAATTGAAAAAGATCCGCATCTCGGTACTCCTGACTACCCACTATCTCGATGAAGCGGAACTGCTCTCCGATCGCATTTGCCTGATTCATGAAGGGACGATCCGAACCATCGACACTCCCGACAACCTCAAAACAAGGCATCGGAAAAGCAACCTGGAAGAGGTCTTTCTTAAATTTGTCGACGATCCCGAAGCGGAGATCTTTAACTCAGGAACCTCCACATCCCCATTTGAAGAATGAAAACTTTAAGCGCCCTCTTGTTGCAGCTCTTGAAACGGGATCTTTCCGTCTTAAGCAAAGAGTATGCCTCGACCCTGTTCAATACCGGCCTCCTCTTTTTTACAAATGTCGTGGTTTTCAGTTATTTCATGGGGAAACAGGGACTCTCTCAAAAGTACGGCCCCTTTTTGATGATTGGAGCGATTTCCAGCTTCGGGCTCTTTCAAGTGATCAACAAAGTGAGCAAATTCATTGGCGATATTGAAGGGGACAAGACCATCTGCTTCCTTGTCATCCTTCCTCTCTCCTCAACTGCACTTTTTTGTTACATGGCGGTCTATTGGGCCCTGCATTCGGCCCTATTTTCCTTCCCCCTCTTTATCTTCGGCAAGATTCTCCTCTTTACCCGCTTTGATCTCACAGCCGTTTCTTACTGGCGTCTTCTTCTCATCTACCTCTCATCCAATCTCTTTTACGGATTTTTTGCCCTCTGGCTCTCTGGAGTCATCAAGGGGCTGGGAGATCTGAGCACCATTTTCCTCCGCTATATCAACCCCATCTTTATGTTTGGAGCCTACTTCTACTCGTGGAAAGACGTCTTTGCCCTGGACCATCTCATCGGCTATCTCCTCCTGCTCAATCCCATGGTCTACATCATGGAGGGGATGCGCAGCGCCGCTCTTGGACCGACGCCCTACCTTCCCTTTTGGATCTGCCCCCTTGTTTTGTGGAGCTTTATCTTTCTTTTGGGCAAGAACGGGATCAGAAGGCTCAAAAGGCGCATCGATTGCCTTTAGCAGGAGTTTCCGGTTTATTTTCTATGATCCGGCGCGCTCATTTTTTTCTCTCTAAAGAGAAAGGCCCACAAGTTCAGAGGCGAGATCATCGTAAAAGAGAAGCCCGCGCTCCGTGAGGCAAAGCCTCTCCCTCTTTTTTCTCAGATAGCCTTCTTGTATGAAGGTGTGCAGTAAAGAGAGCGTCTCTTTATGAAGTCTTCCAAGCCGGCGCTGAAAGGCCTCAAGATCCACCCCTTCGATGATGCGAAGGTGCAGAGCGAGGAGCTCATGCGCATCTCTGGGATGGGGGAGCCTCTCCTCAAAGGCGCAGGCCGATCTTCCTTCCCTAAGCGCCTCGACATAGCGCCTCAAGTTTGAAACGTTTTGAAATCGCCGCCCATCGACGTAGCTGAACGCAGAAGGCCCGAGCCCGAGGAAGGGGCGTGCGGTCCAGTAGCCTGTGTTGTGCTTAGACTTGGCTCCTGCTTTTGCAAAAGCGGAGATTTCATAGCGCTTCAAGCCATAGGACTCGAGGGCTTCGACCGCCCTTTCGAGCATCTCCTTGCTCGCCTCTGAATCGGGAAGGGAGGGAGAAAGTTCGCGGCGCCTCTTGTAAAACCCTGTCTTGGGCTCGAAGGTGAGATTGTAGAGGGAGAGATGGGTAAAAGGAAGATCTTTCAGCATATTTAGGCTCTCTTCCCAGCTTTGCATGGTCTGTTTGGGAATGTCGTACATTAAATCGATCGAGAGGTTTTCTATTCCTCCCTCTCTGGCGGCGGCGATCGCCTCTTTTGCCCGTTTGGCCGTATGGCGGCGGCCCAGTTCACGCAAGAGAGCGTCGTCAAAGCTCTGCACGCCCAGGCTCATGCGGTTGATCCCTGAGCGGACAAAGGCCTCTACTCCCTCTTTTGTGACCTCCTCCGGGTTAGCCTCCAGGGTGATTTCACATCCGGGGCCCCGGGGGATCCGCTTGAGAAGGGAGCCCAGCCTCTCTGCCCCCAAAAGATAGGGAGTGCCGCCCCCGAAGTAGAGGGAAACGAGGCGCTTTTTTAAGACAAAAGAAGCGACCCTTTCCCATTCCAGAAAAAGCCCCTCCATCAAAAGATCGCAAAAGGGCAAGCGATCTAAAACCGTGTAGAAATGACAGTAGGGACATTTCCGCTTGCAGAGCGGGATGTGAAAGTAGCAAGAGAGCTCTACCACTCGTCCGATTCGGGATCTTTGATGACGCCGCGCTTCCAGCGGCTCTGATCCGAGAAGGGATCCTCCTCTTCCTCCTCCTCCTCGGCCCCCTCCTCTTCCTCCGGCTCTTCTCCGGTGGCCGTTTCGGCAATGAAAGTCTCCGTCTCCATCTCGACTCCCGCCTCCGTGACCGGCTCTTCATTTACCTCAATTTCCGGCAAGGTCTGCGGTTCGGGATATGCCGCTCTTCCCGCGCGCTTGGGCGGAGTATACTCCTCCGTTTCGCCGCTCTCCTTTAAGTCGCGAAGCCTCTGCCTCTCCTCGCCGATCTTCTTTGAGAGCGTCTCCATCTCTTCTTTGTGCTTGACAATGTCTTTCTTGGGAACAAGGCCCAGTTTCAGCCACTGCTGCAGGTCTTTCAGTTCGTTTTCCAGCTTCTTCAACCGTTCACTTTTAAGCGCCATGCCACCTCTTTAAAAAACAGTTCGCCTTTCAGGGATGCCGTCATCTCTTATTTCAGCCGTCGATATACTCGAGAGGCCGATTTAAATGCAATCCTCAGGAGGCGATCCCTCTTCTTTCCCGGTGAAACCGTTTGATTATCCCGAGCATCCGCTTGTTGCGGCATCGCCCTATGGATTCGAGCTTACGAATCCTTCGTATCCAAGACGGATATTTCTCGCAAGAATCGATCTGGCCGCGCAGCGCATCTTGCCCGCCTGTTTAAGGTAAATAAGATGGATGTCCAAAAAACGCCGGCTAGAATTTGAGGGTAGCGGAGCCTCCTTTGATGCGGCACTGGCATGCCAGGCGCTCGCATCCTATGTCTCCCAGGAAGTCCTCCTCTTCTTGAGTGAATTCCGTCAGATTCTCCATCCCTTCAGTCACCTCAACCACGCAGGTGCCGCACACCCCTTCCGTGCAGGCAAAGGGAACCCCCGCCTCCTCGCAAACGGGCGCAATCAAAGAGCCGTCATCAAGCACTCTTTCCTCTTGTGTTCCTTCAAAAATCAACCGGGCCATCGAGCCCTCCTCGTTTAGAAAAATGGACAGATAAACCGTACCATATCAAGCTGTTAAGGAACAATAAAAAAGGCGTGCCTAAAGCACGCCCTCACGGAATAGATGATGACGGGATGGCTAAGGGCCTATTCTTCCGTCTCCTCCCTCTCTTCGCATAGAAGAGCTTCGACTGTGGCCTTAAAGCTGATCAGCCCGTCAGCAAAGCCGCAGCGCATGAGAAGCCGGTTCAAGTAGTCCAGTTCCGTCTCCAGCACGTCGCACTTGCTTTCCAGGGTTGCCAGTTTAGATCTCATATCTTGCGCGTTCATATTATTAATTCCTTATTAATATCATCCTCTTTAGTATAAACAAAATTATACATAACCAAATGATTATTATCAATTTTTAATTGAAGAGTGTTTAATTGAAGAGAATAATGAAAACAAACGCAATCGATTGAATGTCAATAAGTTGGATTGATCCATAGCCGACGTCCTTGAGTATAGACGAGAGAGCTTACGAGGAGCTCTTTTTAAAAGATCAAATTAAAATTATTATTATAATTGAATTAAATATTCTAAAATTATATAATTTTATCTAAATAACACAAAACAGTGTTACAAAGAAATAAAAGCTATAACTAACCTAATTAGGAGGAAATAATATGTCAAGTTTAAGCAGTGTCGGTGATATTGTGGAAAACAATAATCAGAATCCAAGACCCGCTGATGAGCACTCTGCTGAAAACCAGGCTTCCTTAACGCAGAGCGTATCGAACAAAGAAAAAGTAAAGAATATCGCTACAGGTCTCGCTTATCGTTGGGCATATGAGGCTGGTAAAATTGTAGCGGAGTCTACTAAAAGTAATTTGGGAAAACATTATAAAATAATAAAAAGTAAGGATACGAATATATATCAAAGAATGATACTAGAACCCGCTGAAATGGTTGGGGGAGTACTAGCCGGTATCGTTTCTCTCACGGCTTGTGTTGCCGGAGAACTTTTGGGCATCGGAACTGTAGTTTTGGGCATCGGAACTGTTGTGGTTGGAGTACTTCTGGTGGCTGTGGCGTATGGACTCTATAAGGCTTTATCAGGCTTAGCGAAATTCCTTTGGAACAATAAAATACCGATTGCGATAGTTGCCGGTTTAGTCTTGCTAGGATTAGGAACATTCGGATTCGGTCCTGCGGCAGTACTGATAGCTGCTTTGACAGCGAAACAATTAATTTTCTCCCTAGTCGTTTGTCTAGCAGTAAAATATGTATACTCGAAATTTAAGGAGCGAACGGAGGAAGGATCAGTCCTCGATAGAGTCATAGCCAACACAGATTCCTCTCTTACTTTGAATGCGTCTGATTATTCAGATAGTGATATCGAAAAAATTAAGCATTATGTTAAGAATAACAAAAATGACGATATGGAACATGATAAACATATTAATTTCTGCGGTAAGTTACTAGAATTGTCACGTTCACACGTAGATAGCAACGCTCCTAATTATAATATACTAAAATCGACATATTCACCCGTGAAATTCAAGAATAAGGAAGAAAAGAAAGAGTTTAAAGGGAATGTAAATCGACTCATCCTAAACCCTCCAGTGCCGCCACCAAATGTCGAGCATTCTTCCGGTGTGGGTAGCAGATGATAGCAAGGCAGCTGGCGGTCGTCTGATTGTTTGTCCCGGGGTGCGGGGGAGGCGGAGCCTCCGCACTCTCTTCTGAGAGCGTCTCTTGTTTTTAAAATGCACTGCATACGGCGTTCGGGTTCCCAAAGCCTGGCGACATCTCCTTTTATTGTAAAATTGAAAGTAGTCTCGAATCCCAGCCCTCGCCACTTTACGTTTTGATACTCGCGCAGGTATGCCTCTTTAATGACCTCCAGAACCTTTTCGCGAATACGTTTAGCTAAATATCATGCCAAACGGTTAGAAGAATTAGGATATCACGTACAGGTTGCCAAGATCGCTTAAAGACAACGGAAACATTCAAGACACCTTTAGGAGAAGGAAACTACGCATTTGCAAAAGATCGATGTCTTAGTGGTGGATTTCCACAGGTGGATTTCCTCGCAACGCAAACTGATCTGTCAGCATAAGTACAATGTATCGTGGCTTTTATTAAGCCAATCGATCGTTTGTCCGGTCGTGCAGGGAGGTTTTTAGATTCTTTAGATGCAATGGCCATAAGTCTCTCTCTTTAAATGGAGAAAAGACTAATAACATAATTTTTTTTTTGGAAGAAGAATAATTTATATTTTTGATCAAGAATCTGCCGTTTGAGATAGATTCTTGACACTCCAGATCTAGCACAATAGTTGCAAAGTCGTGTTAAATAATTCCATTATGATATTTACTATTTTCCTCTTTTTTTAAGCATCTTAAGAACATTGAGGACGCGATTCCAGGATAAATGCAGATTGAGTTCTTTTGACGCGGTTTCTATTTCTGTTATAGCATTTGGTGTGTTTAGGACGCTTGCCAATTGTTCTGCTTGGTCTTCCGTTGATGTATTACACCGCTTACGTAATGTATTACACCAGTTACGTAAATCATTAACTAGAGATGGACGTGTTGAAGGGGGGATATTGTTTGTAGTATTAGAATCGTCTAGTGGTGGGTGAGGTTGTGGAGAGCCGTTTAGCCCATCATTAGCCGCGTGCTCAGCAGCGGATCCTGGATTGCCGTCTGAGCTAAGTGTCTGAGAGTCTAGGTCATGCTGCTTAGCAACAAAGCTCACACCGCCAGACTTCTCTTTGTTAGTCGTAACCCACTCGGAAACAATCCGTTGAATCTTCTCCATTGCAACTTGTTGGGGATGGCTTAAGCGGCGAGTGTTTTGGTCTTTTGTTGAGGGGGAAGTGTTTGCTTTGTGAAATCCCTCCAAGTCAATCTGGTTGATATCCTTGATGAAAGTTTCATCCAAACCTGAGAGAAGCCCCTCTCGAAAAATTTGGGTTATCTCATCGATAGTTGTACTTTGAAGATCGTGAACCTCCTTGCCCGGCGAGCCGTCGTTGTTAAGGTAGCAGATTTTCCACCTCCCGCCCCATTTATCGCGGATGCCGGTGTTTTCTTGCGCCGCGGGGATGCTATCCGGAATGGGGTAGATACTCTGAATGGTACCCGGAACGGCAACTCCTCCGAAATTCGTATCGAGTGACATAATTTTTGCTTGTGTTACAATAGATTATTTATTAATACTTTAATTATATATGAAATTGTTGAAATATTTCAATAAGAATGTAATAAAAATAGGGTGTAAAAAGAATAAGATTGAAGAATAGGCTTCGGATGAAGAGGAGCAGGATTTGTGATCATTGAGGATAAGAGGGTTAAGTGAGGCGCGCGGCCTGTTTGAAGCGGGCTTTCTTTCGGCGTTTCGTCTCTTCTGTTCTTTATCCCGACTTTGCCGAGTTTATTCAATCCT
>Ga0156232_139_pt3 | contig 15727 bp, 14 predicted proteins | sample RifCSPlowO2_12_FD_107879 | JGI IMG/M metagenome (GOLD analysis project Ga0156232, IMG submission 107879) | Chlamydiae bacterium RIFCSPLOWO2_12_FULL_49_12
CAAGGCCACCATTGCCCTTCAAATCGCGGAACAAGAGGTGCAAAACCTGAGAAAGCAGCTCGATCAGGTAAACAATGCTTTGTCGGAAACGCAGGTGACTCCAAAAAACCTTATTGAAAATCAACAAAACTCTATTCCATATCATCTAAATTCTCATGCGCTAGGTTCAAGTAGCACGGGAAGCACGATAGGCGACAGTGTATACAATGCTATACGCTCTCCTCAAGGCCAACGAAACATAGAGAACCAGAAGATACTGACCAATGGAATGCTACACTGTGGTCCTTTTCCCGACCTCAATCCACTCTACCAACCTTCTCTCATCCCGCCCTTCCCTTTACGGTCTGTTCCATTGTGGCCCGCGGCTCCCCGCTCCATCAGCGACGAGTTCTCGGACATCGAAAAAATGGCTGAGAAAGCACGGCAAGACGCCAAGGAGTCCTTAAAAAGGGTGAAAGAAAATAGACCTCTTAATGATTCATCATTCTACACCACCTTTCTTAACGCAGGCGCACAAGAAACGGACCAGTTCAGCCAACAGCCCCTTAGTCAGTGAGGCCGATTCAGTTTGAAAGTTAACGGGCTTCTGTCACTCTGTCGAAGATGGGCGTCTAGGCTCAAGAGACGGTTTGGTATCACAAAGAACACATGACTTTTTCTGATAAATCGATTTCTGAAGTTATTTTGGCATAGATGCAAGTTTAAATTTTAACTTTATTAACGAGAAAGATAATTGACTTCATAATCTGCCAATTATAGGATGTTGTCCCTTTTCAACAATTGATGAGCGAAATCATCAGGAACGGGGAAGCGCCGGATGGCCGATAGTGCAATTCATCGTCGTGAAGATCCGTTGAACTCTTTTTACATCCGCTCAGGCGCCTTGCAGCTCGCGGATGCACAAATCAAAAGACACGCCTATTTTGGATGCGCTGCAGTCGGATGCGGCGCTCGTCAAGGAGGGGTGGCGGAAGGCATTCATGAGCTTGTCATAAACGAGATCTTCGGATCGGATCTTCTCGATCGGGAATTACATGATCACGCCGCTGCTTTAGCCTTTCGCCAAGCTGCATATCGCTCCGGGAGGCTCTCGTGGAAGATGAGTCAGGAGACCGAAACGCTTGTCCTCAGTATAGACCGGCAAATGGAGAGCCCTGACGCAGCTGCAAGCGCCGACAGACCGCCTGTCACCCTTTTCTACAACAAAATCGGAGGCTCTCTTGCCCAAAGATGCCACACCCTCTTCCGTCAGGTCGGTCATTCCCTAGAAATAGAGGGCGTCAGCGCCGCCGCTGCTTGTCCTGAAGGAGCTTTGTATCTTCAGGGAAGCGCCGCTCATGACCACGGGAGCCAAAGGGATAACAACCTCCCTGCCCGCTTTGAGAATGATGCCCCCCATCCATCCTCTTGTGTTTCTCACGCGTCTGCCGCCGACAGATTGGAGCCTGTGATCGCCGCTTTGGAGACTGAAATCGCCAGACTGCGCGCCCGTCCGAGCGGAAGCGATGAGGAAGACAGGAAGAGGCGTATTGAAGAATTGGAGGCAGAGCTCCGCGCCTATCGCGAAGGTATCTCGCGACTTGTCGCTTGGATGCAGGCAAGTGAAGCGGACGGTCAAGAGGCGATCCGGGAAGCCCGAAACGCACTAGAGGGATATAACTCATAAAAAGCAACAACGTGGAGGAAAATAAGTATGTCTTCTGTAACAAAAGCAGACAAAGCGCCGCTCTCCGGGCCGCTCCAGGCACAAAGAGAAGAGTTTAGAGGAGTCAATGAGGATTTAAACTCTCTCGGCGGAGGGATCGTGGGCATCTTGCAATCCCATCAAATTCTCACATCACAGGTGCGGGAATTAACCGACACCGTTAAAGAGTTGCAGGGTAGAGTGACTGACCTTACGGGCCAATTGAAAGAGGTTGAAGAAACTTGCCAAGAAAAGGAATCTTTGAATGAGGCTCTCGGCTCTGAACTTTCCACTACACAGGAGGCTTATACGCGCGCTCAAAGCGAGGTGCGGAACGCCCTGGATGAGGTTTCTGCTAGCAAGAGAGCGGCAGAAGCAAAGATCCGTACTGAACAACTTGCCTCATCGGGAACAATCCGCGCATTGCAAGAGGAAGTCAAAGAGCTGCGAGAGAAGACGTCAGCCGTTCAAGAGGAAAAAGAGACGATGAAGGTTTTGCTGCAAGAGGCTTCGGATAGCGCATACAAGGCTTATGAAGACGGAAAGCGCGCCGCTGAAGGCACTCTTTTTGGAGGAAGAGGAGAGGACGCAACGCCCTTGGCCCTTTTGAAAAAGGAGCTTGGACTGGCCGATGTACCTTTGCAGGGAGAGAATCGACGACGGCAAGGAGATCGCTCGCCTCTAGAGGTGTCCCAAGAGATCGCACGTGTTGCCCAAGAGACCCTCAAAGCCCAGAAAGAGACCATTGAAGCGCTTCAGCAAGACCTGACTGCGTTACGCAAGGAAGGAAGCGATGAGATCCAAAAATTCAGAGGGATCATTCAGGACCTAACAAAAAGAGTCGCTGGGGGGAGCCGTTAAGGGTTGCATGGCTCTTTTCTTGTCACCTGTCCAAAAGGCTCAAGCTGGTCTCGTTTCTTTAGCTGCCGGCGAGGCGTCATCTCAAGGAATGCGTTTATCCCCTGAGGGGAAGGGTCTTGCCTTGGATATCGCCCATCTTTTGAACACCTGCGGCAATGCCGGTGAAAAGGAGATTCGGCTGCTGCGCAAAGAGCGGAATGCCTTGGCAAGGCAAGTGGCTGAGCTCAAGCAAAGAGAGAGCGAGCCCCCATGCAGGGGGAATTGCTTTTCGGAAAGAGAACTCGAAGAGTTAGTTGCCCGATTGCAACAAGAGGTAAGGGATCTGCGTCAAGCCTCGGCAGACGAAAAAAAACAGCTTGCAGAGCGCGATGCGCTCGCATTTCAACAGTCGATCACCTCCCTGCCCCCAGAGGATCAAGCTCGGCGTCTTGCCTTCTATCGGCGCATGTCCTGCCCTTCTTTAGCCGTTCTTTTGGATGAAAATAAAAACCTTAAAAAGAGTCTTGAAGAAAAAGAGCGAGAACTAAAAGACGCTCATCTCAAGCTGCACACTCTTTACAATCAAAACGGCGAGCAAAGAACCCTTCAAGCCCTGGCCCGACAAGAGGTCGCGGCGGGAAGTGTTGCCGCTGCCGCCGCCTCCCGCACCCTTGGTGAAATGAAAGAACACTGCCGCGCTCTTTGCATTACCTTGGAACGGGTAGAAAACGAAAATGAACAACTCAAACGCTTGTTCCTTCCCAAATCTCAAAAGATTGAACAGGGAAAGGTCAGTGCGACTCCGAGGGCTTCTCTTCTTTCTTTTCAGGCTCTTCCTCACTTCCGGGCTGCACGTCGGTAATCGCCGCTTTGAGCACCTCGATTTTGGCGCCGTCGACCATCCGGAGAATGACCGTGTTTTCCTGAATCTTGGAGACGATTCCGACAATCCCCATGGCGGTGACGCGGTCTCCCTTTTTTAGGGTCTCCCGCTGCTTTTGCATCGCCTTGCGCCGTCTCTGCTCCGGACGCCAGAGAATAAAGTAGAAAAAGACGATGGCAAGACCGATCATGACAAGGGTCTGCCACATCTGGCTGCCGCGCGCTCCTTCATTGGCCTGCGCAAGAAGAAGGGCCGGGCTGAAAAGGAAGAGAGAAAGGAAGTGTTTCATTGTGTCCTCAATCTAAAAAGATTGGATTCATAATGCCTTAAAAAGGGAGATCAATCAAGAGAAAAAACGGCCCTTTCAAGAAATTTGTTTGAGAAGGGCAATCGCCTCTATGTGCGGTGTGTGGGGAAATTGGTCTATAGGTTGTAAGGCGGCCACTTCATAGCTGCTTGAGAGCTCTTGGAGATCCTTTGCGTGAGTTTGCGGATTGCAGGAAATGTAGAGGATCTGGGAAGGCCTCAGGCTCAAGATCTCTTTTAAGGCTTTTGCGTCCAGGCCGGTGCGCGGGGGATCGATGATGACGGCATGAGGCGCATCGCCGGCAACCCGGGAGAGGAGCGCACCCACATCTCCTTTGTAAAGATCAAAATGACCGATCTTATTGATGCGGCAATTCTCTTTTGCATCAAAGAGGGCATAGGGATTTTCTTCTATGCCGACCAGGCGGGCGGCCCGGGAGGCAAAGGCGATCCCCAGGGTTCCGGTGCCGCAGTAAAGGTCGAAGAGCGTCGCTTGGGGAGGAAGAGAGAGCAGATCGAGAGCTTTATTGTAGAGGAGCTCGGCCATCTCGCTGTTGGGCTGGAAAAAGGAAGAGGGGCTGATCTTGAAGAGAAGCTCGCGGCCGCCGATGTTGAGTCGTTCCTCTATGGAGGCGGGGCCTTTCACATGGATCTCGAAAAACCGGGTGGGCTGCCCTTTGATGGCTTGATGGATGCGCACAAAAAGAGAGAGGCGGTCGCCCAACGGCTCAAGAGCTGCTGCAAAAGCGGCAATCTGCTCTTCCCTCAAGGCAAAGTCGGGATTGCCGGAGACGGTCAAAACCGCCATCCTCTCTTGGGTGCGCCTTCCTTCGCGAAGAGTGAGCGTGCGCAGCGTGCCGGCATTGCTGTAAGGATGGTAGGCTCGAAGGGCGCTCTCTTCCCAAAAGGAAAAGCAATACGCAAGGGCCTCAAGGAACCACTCCGGGGCAAGAAGGCACTCGGTAAGAGTGAGAATGCGGGATCTCTTTTGGTAGAGTCCCAAAAAGCGCCTTCCCAAGCGATCCTGAGAAAATGAGAACTCCATCTTGTTGCGGTAGCGCCATCGGCTCCTTGCCCCCAGAGCAGGAAGCAGGCAGGCGGGATCTTTCTTAAGAAGAGGAGCGTAAAGAGCGCGAAGCGCGCTCTCCTTAAAGGAGAGCTGTTCGTCGTAAGGGAGGTGCTGAAAAGAGCATCCTCTGCAGGAGGGAAAGTGGCTGCAACGTCCTTTCCTTGCTTCCATAGACGGCAAGAATAGAGGAAAAAGAGAAAAAAAGCCCCGGAAATTCTCACTTGCCGAGGCGCGGCCAACCGACTATTTCTTACGGCGTACGGCCTTGGCGGTGGCGCGTTTCGGGGCGGCTTTGCCCTTCTTCTTGCCTCCTCCCTTTTTGCCCTTCTTTTCAGAAACTACGGACTCTTTTCGAAATCTCTTGGCAACCTTTTCCAGTTTGATCGAACCCGTTCTCACTCTCTGAGAGGCGGCTTTATTGCCCCCGCACGCTTTTTCGAGATCTTTTGTAACGTGGCAAAGCAGCGTCTTCATGGATGCTATTGTCTCTTTTAAGGCCATAACTTTTCTCCGCATGGTGTAAGTTTGACAACAACAATTTCAATATGCCCTTTCGCTATATTCTGCAACCCCCTTTTGCAATTTTTTTTATTATGCAATAAAATAAAAACAAAAAAATGGCTTCAGGAGGGGTTGTGGAAGGGGAAGAAGCTTTTTTTTGCCGCAAAAAAGAAATTTTCTTGCAAGGCGGGCAAACGATGCGCCACAATCCTTGTACAAAGCTCGACTTTGCAACTCTTCGGCTCTCTCTTTTGAGGTCAGCGAAAAGTAAAGTCGAGAAAAGGGGGCGTCGATGAGCTATCACTTTATCAATGATGCTTTTGTAACAGATGACAAAGCCCAAATCCCCTTGGGAGATCTAGGGCTGACACGAGGAATGGGGGTGTGCGACATCATGCGCACCTATCGCAAAAAACCCTTCCATCTCCACGACCATCTGATACGCCTCGCCTACTCGGCAAAAGAAGTGGGGCTTGAGCTTCCCAAGAGCTTCGAGGCGATCGAGGCCCTCCTCCTAAGGCTTTTAGAGAGGGCGCCCTCAGACGAATCTACACTCCGCATCCTCCTAACGGGAGGAGAGAGCCGCCACCGCTTCCTGGCCGACAGAAAAGCTTCGCTCTTCATCTCGGCCATGCCTCTCACTCTCTTTTCCGAAGAGTTCTACACGCAGGGCGTCTCCGTCAGCACCACGACGCTGGAGCGTCCCTTCCCCAAGAGTAAAACGCTCTTCTACCTTCCGGCCGCCTTAGCCGTCAAAGAGGGAGAGCGGTGGGGCGCGTTCGAGGCGCTCTATTTAAATGAGAAAAGAGAGATTTTGGAAGGGGGGACAAGCAATTTCTTTGCCTTTAAAAATGAGGCGCTGATCACCCCGGGCGATGAGCGCATCCTCCACGGGATCACCCGCGCGCTCGTCTTGCGCCTTGCAAAAGAGCACTTTCCCATCGAGATCCGCCCCATCCCCTATGAAGAGATTCAGGAGCTGGACGAAGCTCTCATCGTCTCCACAACTAAAGAGGTGCTTCCTGTCACGCTGCTCGACGGCTGCCCTATCGGGAAGGGGACCGTCGGAGAAAAGACGAAAAAGATGATGCGGCTTTTTAAAGCCTATGTCGAAAATGGCGCTTGGCCCCCCTTAAAGATCTCCCGCCACGAGGAAACGCCCGCTTCTGTTTTTGGCTAGCGCTCTGTCAACATTCAAATTGCGGATGCGCTAGCGCGAAAGCTGCCGAATTTCAACGATCGCAAGTGCCTTAGTATTAGAAATACAAATGGCACTTGCGATCGTTGAAATTCGGCGCTTTGGCGCCGCACATCCGTAATTTCAATGTTGACAGAGCGCTAGCTTGATCAACTCCTTGCGAGACGTCAAATCGCCGGAGCTTGCGCGTTGCCCAAAACCAACTTATGAGGTTATTCGAGGTATAAATTTGCTCCATTAATAAGCGGCTTTTTCCGCCCAGCAAAGAGAGCAGACCCCAACTCAAAGAGGATCAGGAAATTACAAAAAAACTTGCATCGGATTACCATTTCTAGTATCTAAAGGACATAACAACTACAATATCTGGTACCAGGAGAAAAAAAGATGGCCCCCAGCGCACAGCTTACAAAATCCCTCAAAAAAACTGCTCTGCCCGCCAAGGTGATCAAACGAAATGGCGAAGAGATCCCCTTTGACAAGATGCGCATCTTTCACGCCATCCGCAAAGCCGGCGCCGCAACCAAAGAGTTCGGAAGCGAAGAGTCGATGCGCCTAACCGACGAGGTGTGCGCCCTTCTTAAGGAGCGTGGCGCCGAGAAGGTCCCGACGATCGAAGAGATCCAAAATGAAGTGGAAAGAGTGCTGATTACAGAGCAGCGCTTCATCACGGCCCGCTCCTACATCATCTATCGGCAGCAGCATCACGAGTTGAAAAAAGGGCTACAGTCCGTCGTGCATGTGGCGGAGTCGATTGACGAGTACCTGGAAAACAGGGACTGGCGCGTCAAAGCCAATGCCAATCAGGGCTACTCCTTAGGAGGGCTTATTCTCAACATCTCGGGAAAAGTGACTGCCAATTACTGGCTGAACAATGTCTACACCCCCGAGATCAGCAACGCTCACCGCTCCGGCGCCTTCCACATTCATGACCTGGACCTGCTCGCAGGATATTGCGCAGGCTGGTCTCTGCGCACGCTTTTGCAGGAAGGATTTAACGGCGTCCCCGGGAAGGTGGAGGCGAGCGCCCCCAAGCACCTCTCCTCTGCCGTCGGACAGATCGTCAACTTTTTGGGCACGCTGCAAAATGAGTGGGCCGGCGCCCAGGCTTTTAGTTCGTTCGACACCTACATGGCCCCCTTTATCAAACGAGACGACCTCTCCTACGATACGGTCAAACAAAAAATTCAGGAGCTCATCTTCAATTTGAACGTCCCGTCTCGCTGGGGGACGCAGACTCCTTTTACCAACCTCACCTTCGACTGGACCTGCCCAGAAGATCTAAAAAAAGAGCATCCCTACATGCGCGGAGAAAAGATGCCTTTTACCTACGGCGAGCTGCAAAAAGAGATGGATATGATCAACCGGGCCTATATCGAGGTGATGACGGAAGGAGACCTCAAGGGCAGAGTCTTCACTTTCCCCATCCCCACGTATAACATCTCCTCCGACTTTCCCTGGGAGGGGGAAAATACGGATCTTCTCTTCAACATGACGGCCAAATACGGGCTTCCCTACTTCCAGAATTTTTTAAACTCCGATTTAAAGCCGCACATGGTTCGCTCCATGTGCTGCCGCCTGCAGCTGGATCTTCGCGAGCTTCTCAAACGGGGCAACGGCCTCTTTGGATCCTCGGAACAGACCGGCTCCATTGGCGTCGTCACCATCAATTGCGCGCGTTTAGGGTATCTTCATGCCGGAAAAGAAGAGGAAATGTACTGCCATCTCGACGAACTGCTCGAGATGGCCAAAGCGAGCCTGGAGACCAAGCGCAAAGTGGTCCAACGCTACATGGACGAGGGGCTCTACCCTTACACGAAGCGGTTCTTAGGGACCTTAAGAAACCACTTTTCGACAATCGGGGTCAACGGCATCAACGAGATGATCCGCAATTTCACGAAAGATCAGCAGGACATCACCACTGAATGGGGCCATCGCTTTGCCTGCCGTCTTCTCGACCGCATCCGAGCGAAGATCTCTCTTTTCCAAGAAGAGACGGGCCATCTTTACAACCTCGAAGCTACCCCCGCAGAGGGGACGACCTACCGTTTCGCCAAGGAAGATATCGCCCGCTTCCCGGGCATTCTCCACGCAGGAACGAATGAAAAACCCTATTATACCAACTCCTCGCAGCTGCCCGTTCATTCTACGGATGACCCCTTTGAAGCCCTGGAAAGACAGGAGGAGCTGCAAAAAAAGTACACGGGAGGAACCGTCCTCCACCTCTACATGACAGAAAAGATCTCCAGCGCAGACTCCTGTAAAAAGCTCGTGCGCCGCGCACTTGAAAACTACCGCATCCCCTACATCACCATCACACCCACCTTTTCGATCTGCCCCCACCACGGCTACTTAAATGGCGCGCATCCATTCTGCCCAAAGTGCGATGAAGAATTAATGGCTCAAAAAAGGAGCAAACAAGATGGCTAAAAGAGAGCGAGAAGAAGCGGTCGTCCTTAAGGATGAAGAGAGGACTCCTTGTGAAGTGTGGACGCGGGTGATGGGGTATCACCGCCCTATCTCCTCTTTCAATATCGGAAAGAGAGGAGAATTTGAAGAGCGGAAGTTTTTCCGTGAAGCGGCCGTCTCGCCTTGATCATGACCCTTCCGATCGGCGGGATCGTTCCCTTTTCAGCCATTGATTATCCGGGATGCTTTAGCCTTGTTGTCTTCTGCCAGGGCTGCCCGTGGAGATGCCACTACTGCCACAATCCCCACCTGCAGCCCTTCGTCCGCAAGAGAGCCTCGAAAAAAAGCGGTCTGTGGCAGGACGCGCTTGCTCTTCTCAAGCGGCGGAGGGGCCTCTTGGATGCCGTCGTCTTCAGCGGAGGAGAGCCGACCGCGCACGCAGGCCTCCTTCCCGCCATCAGGGAGGTTAAAGAGCTCGGGTTTAAGATCGGCCTGCACACCGCAGGCTGCTATCCCGATCGCCTCTTGCAACTCATCGGCTATCTCGACTGGGTCGGACTGGACATCAAGGCCCCTTTTGACGCCTACGAGAAGATCACGGACCGCCCCCAAAGCGGCGATAAGGCAAAAAAGAGCGCCGAGATGATCTTGAAAAGCGGCGTTTCGTACGAATTTCGAACAACCGTCCATCCCGCCCTTCTCTTTTCTTCAGATCTCGACAACGTAAAGCTCGCGTTGCGGGAGATGGGCGTCAAAAACCACGTGCTGCAGGAGTTTCGAAAAGAGGGCTGTCAAAATCAAAAGCTCTGCCGCTAACCGCTGAACTATATACAAATGAACTCAAAAGGTAACTATTCACCACTCCCCTTTTTTAAGAAAGAAGGGGATCGGGCACGCACACGGGTACGGGCGCGGGCACGAAAGAAGTGCATTGAGCCATTTTCGTTAACATGGCAACTATTGACTCTAAATGCATAGAGGCCACTGTAACGAAACGGCTAAATATGAGGAATAAAAACTTTACTGCTGTCGGCTTTGCATGAAGGCTCTCTAGCTATTTTTTCTTTCGTGCCCGCGTCCGTGCCCGTGTGCGTGCCCGATCCCCTCTTAAAAAAGGGGGGAAGTGGTGAATAGTTACCTCAAAAGTTGGTTTTGGAGAGCGCGGTATCATTTGGAGCGGTTTCTTAAAAATCGTAATTCAAGGAAAGAATGCCCGTCGCAAAATCCGTGCTGTTCCGGGAGGCCGTCGAAAACCAGACGCCTCCGATAAGGAAGAGATCGCGAGTGAAAAAGCACTCCAATCCCGGAGCGAGAGTGACCGCAATCTCTGAAGGGGCTTTACTGGAGGCGGGATTTCCTGCTTCATCCCTTCCCCGTCTTCCCGAAAAGGTCGTCTTGTTTTGCAAGAACGCGAAGAGCTCCATGGTCACTGCGAACTTGCGCGCCAAGCTGATCTCCAAAGCGCCGTCAAAAACAAAGGTTGTGCCGGGCCGGACCACTCCGTGAGTTCCCCGCCCGCCTCCGTAACTGTTAAAACCCGAGACGGAGACCTTTGCCGGAAAGTTAACGGCAAGGTTGATCGTCAGGTCCATGGGATGCGAGGGGATCCAAAAGAGGAGTTTTTCAAAGATAAAGGTCGCCCTCGTCTGATAACTCCCTCCCCCCAAGCCGTCCAATCCCTTTTTTTGGGGATTGAGATGATCGTAGCGGGCCGTGGGCAGAACTTCCTGCAAAGTGATCCTCAGATTGCTCTTTGACAGGTCATGGCCCGCTGCCTTCAACTGCAAACCAAAAATGAAGGTGAAATCAGCCCAGCCCGAGGCGCGCCTCCCCTGGCTCCAATTCGTCTGGTAACTCGGCAGAACCTGAAGATCGAGATAGTCCGTCAACCCTCTCTGGATGCTGAAAAAATAGATCGAGTTATGGATGTCTGGAATGGCGCGATGCTTCCAGGAGGCGTCGGTTCTGCCGTATGTTCGGGTAAAGTAAAGATAGGGGTTAAGGGTCCATTGTCCTTTGAAATTGTTCATGCCTGACTTGGCTAAAAGCGGTCCGGAAAAAAAAGGCCTCTCTGTCCCGCCGTCGGCAGCTAAGAAGGCAGAGGACAAAAGCAAGAATCCAATCAGGATTTTCAAGGGCATGGGCGCTGTTTCAAATCGGACCGTACTCTCCCTTTCCCTTCGTAAGATCCGCGTAAAAACCGGCGGCTCTCATCTGTCACGAGCGGAAAGCCGCCGATTTTCTCAAGAAGTTCTTTTTGCGTTGGCGCAAAAAGGACAACGATATATTTCGGAAGGTCGAATCCGAAGGTGACCTTCCAGGAGCGAAACGCAAGAGCCGAAGCTTCCTCCTGTGCTTTTTGCACAAGGTCAAAAAGATGCCTCTCGAACTCTTCTTCTCCCTCCGCTTTGACGCTAACCACCCAATAGTAAAGAAAGGGGGTCTTCTCCCAATGAGCATGTGAGACATCGGGCAGATAAGAGGCCTCGCTCAAGCGGTGCAAGAGCGCGCGGATCGAAAAATTCACGAAAAGCTCTTCATCTCTTGTCGCGCTCTTCTTCTCTTCTTCAAAATAGGTGTCGAGAGAGCCGTAATTTTTTAAAGGATAAAGAAAGAGGTATTTGCTTTCATCCAGCCCTTCAATGATATAACAGGGCCACTGTTTTTTAGAGGTCTTTTTCGAAGAAAAGAGCTCTTGAAGCCCCCGTTCATAGGCAGCCTTTTTGCCAAAGGAAATATCTTCCTCCTGCACCATCCACAGGTCGTAGACATCCCAGCCTTGGGTTAAGCCGCCGCAGACGGCTGCAGGCAACAACAGCAGGATAAAAAACGAGAGCATCCAATCAAGCTTCTTTATCATTGTGCTCCCCAGCACTTCACCCTAATGAAAAGAGGTGTTTTTTTTCAAAACTTGTAAATAAATTCGATGCGGGCGCGATTTTCCTTACGGTTTTTTCCAAACTCTCCGTCATAGTTTGCAGACAGGGAGCATTTCCCTTCGGCAAAGAGCATCGTGACGCCAAAACCCACAGCCAGCAGGCTTTGATTCGGATGTAAACCATCCACTTTAAAAGACCCTCCGCTCCCCTTGAAAGCGGCCGTGTAATCATTTCCTTCGATCCTGTTTTCATAAATCCAGCTCACTTTCCATTGGGGGATCAGTTGCTTGGTTTCATCCCACTCGTAGCAGTTGGAACACTTGAGCCCCAGCTCGGAGCGCGCCATCTCTGTCGAAACGGCGTTGACTTTCAAGTTCACGCTCCGGGCGCCTCTTTCGGAAAAGCGCTCTTCTCGAAGCGTCAGATAGTCGAGCGAAAGGAAGGGCCTCATCTCGAGCTCTTCATAGTGAAAGATCCCTCCCCCGTTTAGATGGGCGATGAGACTCTCGCCGCCATGGGTTGTCCTCGCCGTTCGGTTGACGTTTGCAAACTGCATCTTTCTTGACGCTTCGTAGCGATTCGCAGCCGCAATCACAGAGGCGTCTACAAAATATCTTTTTTGAAAATACGATCCGTACACCCCTCCGTAATAACTGTTGATCCCTCCTCTTCCGGCGGAGTGGTGCCAGGCGAGGCTACTGTTTGTGTACGCGGAAAGAAGCCCAAGCAAGAGATGCTTTCTTAAGAGGTAATCAGCTCCGAGGAGAAGAGAAAAAGTTTTTGCGCTCCAGCCGACAAATCGTTTTTCCCCTCGAAGAGTAAAAAAATCTCCATAGGTGTCGGTCCAGACTGCATAACGGCACCTCTTTTCGTCATCGCACGTAATACAGCTACCCTTGTAGAGCGCTTCCTGTCGCTCTCTTAAAGCAGCAGACAAGAGAGAGGCGTTGTTTTCCTGAGAAATCACCAGCCCCTTGTAAAGAGCGGGCTGCAGTTGATTCAGAGCAGCTTTAAGCTCTTTTAGGGGGAGGGCCTGGAGATTGGCCATAATAAAATCCAGGTCGCTTCCCGTAGGGGGATTTAAGGTGTCAAGATAGCGGGCGACGGCTCCGGGGTTGCCTTTTTTCACCACCTGGACAAAAGGAAGCATCTGCAGGGCCAGTTGCACGTCATTTGGCAAATAATTCAACGTTCCGACAAAGAGCGGCAGGTCATTGACAATGCGAAGAGCATTAAAAGCGCCGCTCACTCCTCCGTCGGCATGGGAAAAGGTGTAGAGAAGACCGGAGCGGTAGCGCGTCCCGATGTTCAAGGGGCTCAAAATGACCGTTCCCCCATTGATCGTCATGGTCCCTGTCATTGTGAGAAGATCGGAAGCCAAAGGGGTGATCTCATCTTCAAAACTCGACCCGACCTCTTGCGTGTAATTGCCGATAATCGTCAAGGTTCCAATGGACGCTCCGGGCGCAAGGACTCCGCTATTGGTGACATTTCCGGTAATGACGCCCACGCCGCCAAGCCCCCCTGCAGCATTGACCGTGACAGGGCTTATCAGTGTGCCGTTGACCAAGAGCCGCCCGGCAGCAACTGTTGTCGATAACGCAGAATTCGCTCCGGACAGAGACAAGTTCCCGCTGCCCGTTTTTCGAAGCGTCCCCGTCAATCCGGTCAGATTACCGGCATAGGCGCCGTTAAATCCCTGGTCAAAGATCACAGAGGCGCTATTGGAGATGTTTCCCTGCAAGGAGGTGGAATTTCCCTGCAGAGTTCCCGCGCTCACCGTCGTCCCGCCGGAATAGGTGTTGGCGCCCGAAAGGATGAGCGTCGCCGCGCCCGTTTTGGTCAAGCTTCCGCTTCCGCTGACGATTCCCGAATAGGTGCCAAGGACTGCCGCCTGATTGAAGACGAGTGCGGCGTTATTGATGATGTTGCCCTGCAGGGACGTGGCATCTCCCTGAAGAGTCCCTTCAATCACCGCCGTCCCGCCGGAATAGGTGTTGGCGCCCGAAAGAATCAAGGTTTGCAATCCCGTTTTGGTCAAGCTCCCGCTCCCGCTAAGCACACCAGCATAGGTGCCGAGAGCCGCAGTTTGATTAAAGAGCACGAAGGCATTATTGAGGATATTGCCTTGCAGGGATGTGCTATTGCCCTGCAACGTTCCCGAACTCACCGTCGTTCCGCCTGTGTATGTGTTGGCGCCCGAGAGGATGAGAGAGTCGGCTCCCGTTTTCGTCACGCTACCGCCCCCGCTAATCACACCCGCATAGGTGCCGGGCGCAGTTTGATTAAAGACAAGGGCGGCGTTATTTGTAATATCTCCTTGCAAGGAAGTGGCGTTTCCCTGAAGCGTTCCCGAACTCACCGTCGTTCCGCCTGTGTATGTGTTGGCGCCCGAGAGGATGAGCGTTCCGGACCCTGATTTGGTCAATCCACCCCCTCCACTAATGACCCCGGATAGCGTCGTTGTCCCCGTATCAATCTCCACTGTCCCACTGCCGGTGAGAGTGAGTGTGCGCGCCGAAGAAAAAGAGGCGTTTGCCACTTTAAGCGTGCCGGCGCCAAAGGTTAGCCCTCCGGAAGCGGCTCCAAGATTTCCGTCTTGAGAAATCGTCAACACTCCTGCGCTTAGAGTTGTCCCTCCGGTATAGGTGCTGCTCCCGGACAACGTGAGAGTATTGGTTCCTGCCTTAACCACTGAACCGTCTCCCGTGATAGCGCCGTTAAAGATCGAAGTTCCCGTTTGATCGAAAGTGAGAGCAATCGAGCCGATCGTAAAATTAAGAAAAGCGCTCGGAAGAGTAAATTGAGTATTCAAAAGAGAGGAGGCAAAACCTAAAGTAGGTAAATTAGAGCTCAGAGAAAGAGCAAAAGGACCATTCACCGTAATGTTATTAGAGCCATCTGCTACAGTATTGATTTCCGTAATTGCCTGCCTTAAAGATCCGGCGCCGGAGTCGTTTGCATTGCTTACCGTTGTATTCGTTGCAACAAGAACGGAAGGGATTAAAAAGATAAAAATTAAAAGAGACGTACAACAGAGTCTCAACAAAGACCGATGCGGTTTATACCGAACGCATTTCATGAAAAGCCAACACCCGCTATCCAGAGTTTTTTTTGACTATACGAGGTAGCAAATTTTTCAAACAGGATGGAATGTGCGCACACTTGAAATCTCGACAAAAAAAAACCCCTTAGCGCACTTGCGCTAAGGGGTCATAAAAAAAAAGTGGCGACGCCCTACTCTTCCACACTCTCGTGCGTAGTACCATCGGCGAAAAAGGGCTTAACTTCTGAGTTCGGAATGGGATCAGGTGTTTCACCTTTTCTAAAGTCGCCACCAAAACTTTATCTTAAAGCGGTTATCTCTGAAGAGATCATTCTGCACTTAACTAAAATGGAGCTTGAGGAGCTCTCTCTCACATGCGAAATAAATTAATGTCGCTTTTCACTTCGTTTTTTTAAGCTTTTCATCATCATGGACAAGCCTGCAATCCAAATGATTGCAACCATGCCGATAATGAAAAGAAAAAAAAGTGATCAAGCCAATCGACCGATTAGTATTGGTTAGCTAAACACATTGCTGCGCTTACACACCCAACCTATCAACCCTGTCATCTTCAGGGGGTCTCATGGGATACCTTATCTTGAAGGAGGCTTGGCGTTTAGATGCTTTCAACGCTTATCCTTTCCGAACATAGCTACCCGGCTATGCACTTGGCAGTACAACCGGCACACCCTTGGTTCGTCCACCTCGGTCCTCTCGTACTAGAGGTAGCTCTTCTCAAGTATCCTACGCCCACAACAGATAGGGACCAAACTGTCTCACGACGTTTTGAACCCAACTCGCGTACCGCTTTAATTGGCGAACAGCCAAACCCTTGGGACCTTCTCCAGCCCCAGGATGCGATGAGTCGACATCGAGGTGCCAAACCGCCACGTCGATATGAACTCTTGGTGGCGA
>Ga0156232_145_pt1 | contig 15160 bp, 15 predicted proteins | sample RifCSPlowO2_12_FD_107879 | JGI IMG/M metagenome (GOLD analysis project Ga0156232, IMG submission 107879) | Chlamydiae bacterium RIFCSPLOWO2_12_FULL_49_12
GTTCCTTTCTCCAATGTTGTCACCCCCTATTAGTTGAGGGGTGACATTTTAACATTGGCGAGGGGGTGACATTACAACTTTGGCGCTACAGAAGCGTTTTTTGAGGGAGTGCGAAAATGCGCAAGCTATTATAATCGCTTCAAAAAGAATACGCTTGACGCCGATGGTTTGGCAAAACAGATGAGCGCCTATCTTGAAGAGGTGAATCGGCCCAATCCGGATTCGGAGAAAATTCTAAGGCTTAAAGAAATGATCAATCCGGACCTGAAAAAAATGAACACCTTTTTCCGCGTTCAGTTCAATGAGCTCGAAGAGCTTTTTATGAAAAAGCTAAAAAATCAAGATCTCGAAAGTCAGCAACAACGCCTAGCGGAAAAGGCTCATCCGGAAATGGCTCGTTTACATCTTGACTATCACACCTCTGAGAGAGCGGGCGGCGCTCCATATCAGCCCTCTTTTCGAAAGAATGCCTTTGACGTACAAGACGATCGTGAGCATCCTCAAACCATTCAATTGGGGACCGATGAGATGAACATGATCTACAATGAGTATTCCGCATTTTTAAATCAGCGCGCTTCCGATTTCCTCTCTTCTCATGTGATAAAGGATTACAGATCTTTTATCGGAATCGATTATATCGATTTTACTCTGGCCAAGATTAGAAGAAAGGAAGAGTCCAAACCCCGTGTCGAGATCAGAACGGTCAATCGAAATGCCGTTCAGATGGCTCTCTGTTTCCCCAATACGGACATGAGGAACGCCTTCTTTAAAGAAAGAGTGCCTTTGATTCAAATAGGAGGGCAGTATCAATTAGTCAAAGCCGGATCGACTACCATTGAACTCTCTGTAAAGGGCGTCGATAAGGGACTTCCCATCCGTTATGTTCAAGCCCGCTATGCCTCTCTTCTTGAAAAAATGGGCTACACTTTTAACGCCTCCGATCTCATCAATCAGAGTGAACATCCCACCTGTATCATTTCCGATGCAGACGGCACGCTATGGAAAGCTCCAAAAAAAGGAGAAGTGGCTCTGAAAACCGGGTTGATCGATCCGGTTAAAACTCCTTTGCTCGAGTATTTAAGGAAAGGAGGCATCCTCATTGTGAACTCCGGAAACGACATCTCTCGTGTCGCTCAGAAGATCAATGAAGGACTTAAAGACAATCTGCCCCTCCTTTCCAGAATAGCCATTTTCGGCTCGGGAGGATCGACCTTGCAAGTATTCGAATCCAATGGAGAGCTAAAGGAAGTTCCAGAGTATCGACATGAAGTGCTCGGGAAGGATTTGGATAGGCCTTCAGAAGGTCATGCCCTCTCTTTCATCTACGTGGGCGACGATCCTAAAAGAGACGGAAACGACGCTCCCCCTTTCATTCAGGCGGGCGCTGAAAGAAGCCTGTGCGTCAGCCACGAAGATGCACCGCCCTTTTTAACAGGAGCTCACCATCAAAGCGGACTCGAACAAGGAACGGCTAATTTTTTAAATGCACTGAATGCCTACATGGACCGCCTTCCACATCCGATAGAAGGCGATGTCTTTCAATCGTTTTTCGCTCAGCAAGCAAGCGTCGATGGAAGATAAGTCTCCAGGTTCGAGCAGCATGCTCCGATATGGATACTAGCATAGTTTAAAACCGCATGAAATTCAATACTAACAATTTGCTTTAAATAATAAATTATTTATTTAAATTTTAAATTAAGTATTGTTTAATTGTTTTATAAACTAATCATTAATTTAATACTATACGACCAAACCTTTTATAGTTAATAATCAACAACATACAAAATCATGGGCTGACCTGACTTGTACACAGGGGTTGAAGTCCAATGGAACGAAAACGTACGCTAAGAAAAATCCTCCTCAAAAGATTGGTTTAGTGGCCGAAGTTTTCCCTTCAATTGATCAAGGAGTTTGATAAAATGGGCATATTTATCCGTTTTCTCGATGATGGGATTAGCACAGAGGGGGCAATGGGCAAAATGGTTGTCACTATTCTTTCGGCGGTAGCCCAAGCAGAAAGACATCGCATTTTAGAAAGAACCAATGAGGGGCGCATTGAAGCCAAATCTAAGGGCATAAAATTTGGTCGCAACCGCACCATTAACAGAGAGAAAATCATGGCTCTTCGTGCTACTGGCAGTGGAGCCACAGAGATTTCAAAGCAGGAGCGGATTGGAAGATCCACGATCTATAAATTGCTAATGGAAAAACAGCAAAATCATTAACTGACAAACACTTACAAATGCTTCTTGTTAACGTTTGTAGGATATACTACCATGTAGTACAATGAAGATAGAAAGAAATGTAATTGAAGTCACTAGCTTTTCTAGGAAAATAGATCAGTTTCTAGATGAAAGAAAAGTTTTAAAAGAGGATTTCGATGACCTCAAGAAAAGTCTAGCAAAAGACCCTGAAGAGGGGAAATTAATACCTGGAACGGGTGGGGTTAGAAAAACTAGGCTAAAATCCGCCACCAAGGGCAAGCGTGGAGGCTTTAGAGTCTGCTATTTTGATGATCCGGAACGGGGAGAATTGTTTTTACTGAAAATTTACCCAAAAAATGAAAAAGAAGATCTCTCAGCAGATGAAAAGAAGGCATTGAAGGAATTCTCAAATATGGTCAAAAGGAGGTAAGCATGGGCAAGTTTTACGAGGATCTAAAAGAAGGATTTGAAGAGATTATTGCTTATAGAAAAGGCAAGATCACGCTTCGCTCAGAAAAAATTGAAATACCAAAGCCACCTAAAGCATACAGAGCAAAAGACATTAAAAATATCAGAGAAAAAAACGATTATTCTCAGGGTATTTTTGCTGCTATTCTAAATGTCAGTGTTAAAACGGTTCAATCTTGGGAATCCGGAGAGAGGGTGCCAAGTCATGCAGCTTTGCGCCTGTTAGAATGCGTTGACAAGGGGTTTTATCAGCCTAAGCTCATTCAAAAAAGCAGATAAACCGTCAGAAACGGCCCTCTGTTGGGTTATTTCGCAAAGTAAATTATGAACCCAGCTCATGAATGGAAAAGTTCAGTCGCTAAGCTCATTATTCGAAGAGAGGAATTTCCTTTAGCGCACATTTTCGTTTCATTGGGCTCTCCCCCTCGCTTCACCTAAGCATCTGGGTTAATCCACTCAAAAAAAGTGACTGTTTCCCTAAGTTTTGGATCATCGATTTGATCCTGCTTCCCTTCGTTTTTTATTTCCTGAAAGCCCAAGTGCTTATAGAACTCTGATGCAGGCATCGTTTTCGTGGTAGCTAGCGAAATCTTCTTCAAATTGGGGAATCGTTTGAGAATAGAAAAAACAAGCTCTTTCCCCAAGCCCATCCCCTGTGCTTCAGGAAGAATCATGATCGGGCTAATAAAAACCTTTTCTGGAGGGAATGACCTATTGGTAGAAGAAGATGAATCCGTAGACGTTCCTAACTCATCTGTGTCAAATATCACAAAACCAATGATTTTCGAATCCTTTTTCGCGATTGCGAAGTATGCTTTTGGAGGATTGCTTTCTAGTTTAGTTTGATAGGCGGCCTTTCGAAAATCCCAACTCGCATTTAATTGTACTTTAGCTTCTTCAGCATCTGGGACGTCCAAGAATGCTCGATATAAATCTTCGTGAATGTATGCATCCAAGTAAATTGATCGAACTGATTCTAGAGTAGATGTTCCACACCATTCAAAAATAATCGGATCCCCTTGCTTATCAGTGAAGGTCCATTGAACATGATCTTCAAAAATCACTGATTTCTGAGGTTGTGGTGACGCTACAAGTCCGAGAGGTAAAAGTAACATTAATAAATATCTCATCATGCTTCTCTAAAAATTTTGAAGATTCTTATAAAGATTGATTTTCTAGAATCATTGCAACGAATTTACCAGAAATCTTTATTCTTCGCAATTTTATCCGAATTGTAGTAACCTCGACTTTGTACGGTTTTTGACAGCCGGATTTCGAGGAGGCGGCTCCCAGGCTGCAATTAATTTCTCAGGAAGGGTTAAAGCAACCCTTACTGAGAAATTAATTGCGACATGGGAGCCGCTCTCCCGAAAGATGGCGTCAAAAAACGTACAAAGTCGAGGTAACGGGCGCCTCCCGGGAATTTGTAATCGGGGATGATCTGTTTTTCGCGCTCCCATCGAGGCAAAGTCTGTATAGCAATTCCGAGAAGTTTAGCGGCGGCGCCAATTTTGATAAACCTGCTCATTTGCGCAGATCGTATCAAATGTGTAGATTTATACAAGCAGTTACTTACCCTCCCCGATTTCCTCCTGAAGAAGAGAGGAGAGAAGATTGCACGTTATTTAAAACCATTCGTTTTTCGCTCAGCAAGCAGCGTCGATGGAAGATAAGTCTCCAAGTTCGAGCAGCATGCTCCGATGAAGACTTCCACGTCGATTTCACAGTTCTTGATCACAATGACGCGTCCCTCAAGCCTGCGTCCGCAGGCGCAGGGAGTGTTTGCGTCATACTCATAGTGGTCAATCAGGCGAAAGAGACGCCATTTTAAAACGATCTCAACTACCGTAGAACAGGGATGAAGCTCTCTTAAAATCGCGCAAACGTTTTCCTTAAAATCGATAGAGGACGGAACTTCCGCTCCCTCGGCTCTCTGTAGTCTCAGAGGTAAAATCGAACCGCTCATAACATCTCTTTATAGAGCAAAAAAAAGAGAAAAGCAAGAGAGAAGCATCAGGAACAGGCTGTCGTAAGGTAGTCGATCACTTCTCCAGTATGGATATCGACGAGTTTTAAGGGGAAGGAGGGCTCAAACGCTTGGGTGCGGATGAAGAGGATGCGATTGACGGTGGCGTAAGGGGGGATTCTCTCTTCCCGAAGTTCTTTAGCCTGATAGTCCTGTTTTAAGGCGCGGTACGTATTCAGGGTATGCAAAGAGTCAAGGGCGGAGGGAAGAAAAAAGGGCCAGAAGAGAAATGAGGCCAGCTTATATCCAACGGCTCTGGGGAGGGCGCTACGGATGACTCTTCGGGCGATTTCTTGAGGAGGAACTCTTTCTTGAGAGAGCGTATCGAGCTTTAAAATAAAACTTCTCGGGGAGTTGTTTTGAATCGAGATTTGGATGGGCTGGTATCCGCGAGAGAGAAGATCGCGCTGAAGATACCTTTTGCTCTCTTCTTCTGAATAGGCTTTTGCGGTTATGCTCACCCCCTCTTCTTTTTTTACCAAAAAAAGTCTCTCAACGGAAATCGAATCGAAAGGATGAAGACGAAAGTGCTCTCCTGTCAAAAGAAGCGAAAAGAGAGAGAGAGAGCTGCAAACAAAAAGAGAAAAACATTTTTTCATAACGGATGCAATGATCTCGACTTAGTAGAATTTGCGACAGCCGCATTTCGAAGAGGCGGCCTCGCAAGCTACATAAAGTCAAGAATTATACCGAATTATAATAATATGTCCCATTTAAATTTGCTTTTTATTTGATCTTTATTTTTTAAAATCTTTTCAACACAATTTTCTAAAAAAGCTTTTACCTCCCTTTCACTCGGAAATTAGACCTCTTGCATAACCGTTCGTGCCTCCCGTACTCGAAAAATCCTGACTAAAAAAAATGCGTGATTCTTGCTAAGCTACCGTCACTTCTTTGCAGAGGTAGACGTCTTGAACGGCGTGGATGATGGCAACGCCTTCTTTCATGGGTCTTTGGAAGGCCTTGCGCCCGAGAATAAGTCCCATGCCGCCGGCGCGTTTGTTGATGACGGCGGTCTCTACGGCTTGCGAGAGGTCGTTTTCTCCGGAAGCTCCTCCGGAATTGATGAGACCGATGCGTCCCATATACTGATTGGCTACCTGATAGCGGCAGAGGTCAATCGGATGATCCGAACAAAGTTTTTCATACATCTTGTCTGAAAATTTTCCGAATTTGAGAGCTTTGAAGCCGCCGTTATTTTCAGGAAGTTTCTGCTTGATGATATCGGCCTGGATCGTCACTCCGAGATGGTTGGCCTGTCCTGTCGTATCTGCTGCCACATGATAATCCTGTTCGGATGTGGTAAAGGCGGAGTTGCGCAAATAGCACCACAAAATCGTCGCCATGCCGAGAGAATGCGCCTCCTCAAAGGCCCGCGCTACCTCAACGATTTGCCGGTTGCTCTCTTTGGATCCGAAATAGATAGTCGCTCCCACGGCGACGCACCCCATCTCATACGCCTGGCGCATCGACGCGAAGAAGATCTGGTCGTACTTGGTAGGATAGGTGAGCAGCTCATTGTGATTGAACTTCAGGATAAAGGGAATCTTATGGGCGTATTTCCTTGCCACGCTTGCCAGCACGCCGGACGTGGTGGCGACTCCGTTGCAGCCGCCGTCAATTGCGAGTTTGATGATGTTTTCAGGATCGAAGTAGTCGCTGTTGGCGGCAAAGGAAGCGCCGGCAGTGTGTTCGATCCCCTGATCCACGGGAAGGATCGAAAGATATCCCGTCTTGCTCAAGCGGCCGTGACCATAGAGGGTCTGGAGGCTTAAAAGCGTGCGGATATTGCGATTCGAGATCCCGAAAATACGGTCGACAAAGTCAGGACCGGGAAGATGCAAGCGCTCTTTGGGAATGGTTGTACACTTATGCTCGAGAAGGCCGGCTCCGCTCTTGCCAAGCAGCTTTTGAATCTCTGAAAATCCCATCATCCCTCCGCTACAAACAGTCTCTTGTGTTCTTTTTCAAGAAATTTACTTATACACTAGACAGGGGTTCTCTTCAACCGCTTTTGAATCTCCTCGCTCGTCAGACCCTTCGTCTCGGGAATGAAAAAGAGGGTGAAGAGAAAGGCTGCCACGCAGATAACGGCGTAGAGAAAAAAGGTCAGTGCAGACCCTATGATATTGACGAGGTCCAGGAAGGTCAGGGAGACGAGGTAGTTGCAGCCCCAGTTGACGAAGACGGCAACAGCCATCCCTTGCGCACGCATGCGCAAAGGAAAGATCTCTGCAATCAGCACCCAGGTGATGGGGCCGAGACTGATGGCAAAAAAACCGACATAGGCCATTAAGGCAATGAGCGCAATGCGATCGATCCAGGCGTTTTGGTACAAAAAGGCGCTCCCTAAAACAGAGAGAGAGAGCACCATCCCCGATATTCCAATGAGAAGAAGCGGTCTGCGCCCGGCCTTATCGAGGATCCACACCGCAACAACCGTCACAATCACATTGACAATACCGATGCCGACAGTTGCGAGAAGAGCCGCTGCTGCAGAGGTAAACTCGGCCATCTTCAGGATTTCCGGGGCATAGTAGATCACCGTATTGATCCCTGTGACTTGCTGGAGGGCGCTTAAGAAGACCCCAAGAAAGAGCACCTTCCTCACAGGTGGACCAAAGAGCGCTTTTAAGCGGAACCTCTCGGCCCTGTTCGCTTCGTGCACATCTGTACGGTGCTCTTCCCAGACGATGCTCTTGCGTAACCGTTTAAGAACTTTCAGAGCTTGGTCCGGACGGCCGCGCCCCATCAAATAACCGGGACTCTCCACCATGAAAAACATCCCGACGAAGAGAAGAGCAGCAGGGATCATCGAAAGGGCAAACATGGCACGCCAATCCTTTGATTCGGCAAAACCAAACCCGACGAAATAGGCGCACAGGATCCCAATGGTGATCGAAAGTTGAAAGACCGAGACAAATGCTCCCCGGTTCCGAATCGGAGCGATCTCTGAGAGATAAAGAGGGGTTGCCTGAGAGGTAATCCCGACGCCGATCCCTAAAATAAAGCGAGCAAGCAACAAAAATTCCAAAGAGCCCGCAATACTTGACATGTAACCGCCGATGAGATAAATCGCGCCATTGATGATGAGTCCCGGACGGCGTCCTAACCGGTCTGTCAGCGTTCCGGAAGCAAACGCTCCCGCCATGGCTCCCAAAAGGATGATGCTCACCACCATCCCCTTGTCCAGAAGTGTTAGGGAAAAGCTCTCCTGCAAAAAGAGGATGGCCCCGGAAATGATGGCCGTATTGTAGCCAAAGAGAAGCGGCCCCATGGAAGCAATGAAGAGCGTTAATAGAGCAAAAGGCGCATAGCTCTCTTCCGTCTTCATCTCTTCTCCCGGGTTGACCTTTTTGTTACACTTAAGAGAGATATAAAAGCAAACTCTTCAAATACCTTCCTTCAGGGTGGAAAAGAGAGTGGGGATGGTCAAAGGAGTCTAAATGGCAAGAGAGGATGCGCACCTCCCTTTTTTCCTCCGCCGCCGCCTGAGCAATCAGATCCTGGAAGAGAGAAGGAGTGATCACGCCTGTGCAAGAGCACGTTAACAAATAAGAGCCCGGAGGAGCTTTTTGAAAGACGGAGCGGTTCAGCTCTTTGTAGGCGCGGCAGGCGTTGAGAATGCTTCCCTTTCTCTTGGCAAGGGCCGGCGGATCTAAGATGATGAGATCATAATCCAGAGGGGCACTTTTGAGAAATGTAAAGAGGTCCTCCTGAAGAAGAGTGTGCTTCTCTAAGGGAAAGCCATTGAGCTCGGTGTTGCGCCGGCACAAAGAGAGCGCCTCTTTCGAGCTGTCTACGCTTGTGACATGGGCGGCTCCCCCTTTTAAAGAGGAGAGTGAAAACCCTCCCGAGTAGGAAAAGCAGTTGAGAACACGCAGATTTTTGGCCATGCCGGCAATGAGGCCGCGCATACGCCTCTGGTCTAGATAAAATCCCGTCTTTTGCCCCGACTGGTAGTTGACAATGTAGCGGATTCCGTTCTCCTGGATCGTTATCTCTTCAGAAGCCTCCCCCCATAAAAATTCCCGGCACTCTTGGAGACCCTCAAGAGCGCGCACCGTAGAGAGCGATTTTTCATAGACGGCACGGGGATGGACGAGCTCTTTGAGCAGCTCCACGAGCACCTCCTTCAATCTCCACATTCCCAAGGTGTTGAACTGCATCACGGCGACATCATTGAAGAGATCGACAATCAATCCAGGAAGACCGTCGCCTTCCGCATGGATCAGGCGGAAGGAGTCAGTGTCCGGGGAAAAAAGCCGTTTTCTCAAGGCATAAGCTTCTTGAAACCTGCGTCGAAGGGCATCATGAAATGGCTCCTCTTCAAAAGTGAGCACCCTGCCGACAAGCGAACGCTCGCTGTGAAAAAAGGCCTGCGCCAAAAACTCCCCATGAATGGAGAGGACGGGCAAAATCTCTCCATCCGTAAAAGAAGGGAAGGAGTCCACCGCACCTGAAAAGATCCAGGGATGGCGTCTGATTAACGGCTTTTCTCTCCCCGGTTTAAGAACAACAGCCCTAGGTGACATAAGAGACTACCCTTCCCACAAGATCGTAATCATGGGCCTCCGTTATCTCCACCCAATATCTTTTACCAAGTGCGCTCACTTCCTGCCAATCATTTAAAATCACTTGCCCATCCACATCGGGAGATTGACCATAAAATCTTCCCGTCAAAAGCAGTGATGAGTCTCTGTGATAGCCGTCGACTAAGACTTGAAGCCTCTTTCCCACATAAGAGCGCATCTTTTCTTTAGATACCTCTCGCTGCAGCTCCATCGCCCTGTTGTAGCGCTCTTCTTTGACCTCTTCAGGAACTTGGAGCGCCATCTTGACAGCGATCGTCTGCTTTTCCGGCGAGTATTTAAAGAGGCCGATGTTGTCCAGACGCTGCTCTTTGATAAAAGAGAGGAGCTCTTCAAAATGCTCTTCGCTCTCTCCGGGAAAGCCTACCATCAAAGAGGTGCGGATCACCGCGTGGGGAAGAGCCAAGCGCAGCCAAGAGAGCACCTTAAGAATCTGTTCCTTTGTCGTCTTGCGCCGCATGGCATGCAGCACCTGGTCATGGATATGCTGGAGCGGGATATCAAGATAGGGGCAGATGCGAGCATCGCTCTTTAAAACCTCTATAAGCCCCTCCGTGATCTCGTCGGGGTAGAGATAGAGAAGACGGAGCCAAAAGGGGCGCTTGTCTAAAAGCATTCTCTTTAAAAGACGCTCCAACCCTCCTTCTTCCTTGCGATCCTTGCCGAAATCCCCTAAATCCTGCGCAATCAGAATCACTTCGAAGACTCCCCGGTCCAACAGAGAGGAAAACTCTTTTAAGACCTGCTCTTCCGTCTTGCTCTTTAAAGGGCCCTTTAAGAGGGGAATAACACAAAAACTACATCTTTTGGAGCACCCCTCAGAAATTTTTAAATAGGCAAAATGGGCGGGCGTGGAGAGAGTCCGCGACGAGGTCGGACCTTGAAGATAACTCTTATTTAATGAGATCGTCTCTCCTTTCTCTTTGGCCGCAACAGCCAAAAGGATCTTGTCGACATCGCCAGATCCTAAAAAATAGTGGATTTGAGGAAAGCGCTTCTTTAAGGCCTCTTTTTCCTGACGTACCATGCAGCCCGCTACAATGACACGGGCCTTTTTTTTCTTTTGGGCAAAGAGCGCTTCCAAAACAGCATACCCCTCCTCTTTCGCCTCTTGCAAAAAGCCGCACGTATTAACCACAATCACATCGGCTCGCTCAGGACGGTCCACAACTTTAAAGCCGCGCTTGTTCACCAAGCCAAGCATCACCTCTGTGTCCACCAAGTTGCGCGCGCAGCCAAGACTGACGAAATGGACAGTCGGATTGACACCATAGCTAAAGCTAGAGGATTGCGTCGCGTCTACGTTCATCCTGAAAGACTTGTTTTTAGAGCCATCCATTATATATGATTATCCGGTATTCTCAAAAGACAAGCATGACTTTAAAAATAATTTTACCTCTTTTTCTCCTCCTCTTTTCCGGCGCCTGTCAAAAGGCCGGAAAAGGCAAACGAGAACAGATTCTAAGACTCAATATTCACAGCGAGCCGCCGACGCTCGATTCCAGAAAGGCCACAGACAGCGTTTCGATTTTCGTGATCAAGCAGTGCCAAGAGGGGCTCATGCAGCGCGGAGAAGAGGGAGCTCCGCTACCCGGCATTGCAGAAAGCGTCGAGGTTTCGGAAGACGGCTTGATCTATACTTTTTATTTGAGAAAGGCGGTCTGGTCCAATGATAAGCCCCTGACAGCGTATGACTTCGAACGCTCCTGGAAAACCCTTTTAGACCCCGCTTTTCCCTCAGAAAACGCCTTTGAACTCTACCTGCTTAAAAACGGAAGGGCAGCGCGCGAAGAGGGCGCCCCCATGGAGAGCGTGGGAGTCCGCGCACTGGATGCCGGCACCCTGCGCGTCGAGCTCGAACACAGGGCCCCTTATTTCCTCTCACTGATCACCATCCACCCCTTTTTTCCCATCGCCGATCCTGTGGATCCCTTTGTCTCCAGCGGAGCCTTTGTGCTGGAGGCCTGGCGCCATGGCGATCAGATCATCTTGAAAAAGAACAAAAGGTACTGGGCGCAAGAGGAAGTCAAGCTCCTGGGGGTCCGTCTCTACATCATTGACAACGATCAGACCGAACTCCAGCTCTTTGAGAAGGGAGAGCTCGACTGGGCCGGCCATCCCTTTTCCAACTTGCCGGCCGACGCCCTCCCCGAAATCTCGCAAAAAGAGGCCATCCACTCCCTGCCTCTTGCCGCCACCTACCAGTATGCCTTCAATACGCAAGTCTTTCCTCTACATAACCTCAACTTCCGCCGCGCCCTCTCTCTTGCCATCAACCGCAAGGCCATCGTCGAAAACATCACTCAATCCGGACAGATCCCCACGACCTCCCTCATTCCTCCCTTGCTCTGGGGAGAAAAAGGGAGAGCTCCTCTCAAAGAGAGCTTGGAAGAGGCCAAGGAGTGCTTCCAAAGAGCCTTGACAGAACTGCAATTAACCGTCGATCAACTTCCCCCTGTGACCATCAGCTACAACACCATGTCCGGCCACCATAAGATTGCACAGGCGATTCAACAACAGTGGGCCCGGGCCTTTGGGCTCAAAGTGCGCCTGGAAAACAAGGAATGGAAAGTCTTTTTGGATGACTGCCTGAGAGGAAACTTTCAGATTGCCAAAAGCGCCATCTCCGCTACCATCGACGATCCCATCAGCTTCCTTGATCTCTATCACTATCCCAACTCCTCTCGCAATCACTCGCGCTGGAACAATCCAAAATTTAGGCGTCTCATTGACGCGGCAGAGCAGAGAAAAGATCCCAAAGAGCGGCTCTGTCTCTTGAAGAAGGCCGAAGGAGTGCTGCTTGAGGAGCATCCGATTGCTCCGATCTTTACCTACAGAGGAAGCTATCTTAAGAGCAAGCATGTCAAAAATGTCACCCTCTCTTCGCTTGGAGACATCGACATCAAAAGAGCTTACATAGATGAAGAACTATCTGATTAAGAAAGGAGCCGTCCTTCTTTGCTCCTTATTTCTCATTGCGACGGCAACCTTTTTTTTGATGCACGCCATCCCGGGAGATCCCTTCATTCAGGACAAGGCGATCCCCGAGGAGATCCTTTCCTCACTTCGCCGCCATTACGGCCTGGATCAACCTTTGCACATCCAATACCTGAAATATCTCAAAGGAGCCTTATGCGGAGATCTCGGTCCATCTTTTAAGTATGAAGGGAGAACCGTCTCGGGGATCATCTCCGACGGCTTCCCCGTCTCTCTCGCCTTGGGACTCGAAGCGCTCTTTCTCTCCGTCACTGCGGGAATCACCTTAGGCGCCGCGGCCGCCGTCTACCGCAGCCGCTGGCAGGATGGGGCGGCGATGCTGCTTGCCGTTCTTTGGATCTCGGTTCCCAGCTTTGTCCTTGCCACCTTTTTACAGTACCTCTTTGCGATGAAACTCGACCTCCTGCCACTGGCTCGCTGGGGCACTTTTTCCCATACTCTTCTGCCGGCCCTCTCTCTGGCTGCCCTCCCGACCGCCGTCATTGCACGTATGACGCGCGCCAATATGGTCGAGGTCTTAGGCCAGGACTTCATCTTAACGGCGCGCGCAAAGGGACTCTCCCTCTTTTCCGTTATCTTCCGCCACGCCCTGAAAAACTCTCTCCTTCCCGTACTGACCTACTTAGGGCCGCTCACTGCCACCATCTTGACCGGAAGCTTTGCCGTTGAAAAGATCTTCGGCATCCCTGGCCTGGGCCAGTGGTTTGTCACCGGCATCATGAACCGCGACTACACCGTCATCATGGGCGTTACTCTCTTTTACAGCGCGCTCCTGACCTTTTGGGTCTTTATCATCGATCTTGTCTATCCCCTAGTCGATCCCAGGATTTGCCATGCAAAACAGCCATGACCCCCTCTACGAGCCTCTTTCGACGCCTCTTCTCGAAACAGACGGCGAGACCCTCCTTGCTTCCATCTCCTACTGGAAAGACGGCGTCAGACGCCTCAAGGCAAATCCCCTTGCCATCTGCGCCCTGTGCATCCTTGCCCTTCTTGTGCTCATGGCGCTCATCGGTCCCTCATTAACTCCTTACTCCTACTATGAGACGCACCTCTCCTTAAAAAACCGGCCCCCTTCCTCTGCCTTTTGGTTTGGCACCGATGAGCTTGGAAGAGATCTCTTTACGCGCATCTGGTGGGGAGCAAGGATTTCTCTTTTTGTCGGGATTGCCGCCTCTTTCATCGATCTTGTCATCGGCGTCTTGTACGGCTCTCTTGCGGGGCTCTTAAAAGGGCGCAGCGAAGAGGCGATGATGCGCCTGGCCGATATTCTCTCCTCACTCCCCTATCTCCTAGCGGTCATCCTTCTGATGGTCGTGATCGGGCCGGGCCTTGCCTCCATCATCCTCGCCCTTACTCTGACCGGATGGATCCCCATGGCGCGCATCGTCCGCGGCCAAATTCTCTCCTTGAGAGAACAGGACTTTGTCAAAGCCGCCGCAGCTCTTGGCGCCGGACGCTTCCGCCTCCTCTTCCACCACCTTATCCCCAATTGCATGGGTTCCATCCTAGTCACTCTCACCCTAACCATCCCGTCCGCCATCTTCGCCGAAGCGTTCTTAAGTTTTTTGGGCCTTGGCGTCCAAGCTCCGATTGCGAGCTGGGGAACCATGGCAAACGACGGCCTCTCCGCCATGCGCTACTACCCCTGGCGCCTCTTTTTGCCTGCCGGCTTCATCAGCCTCACCATGCTCTCCTTCAATCTTTTAGGAGACGCCCTAAGAGACGCCTTTGATCCCAAGTTAAGAAGTTAAAGTTGTAATTCTTAAGTCTTATGGCCTTCAATGTTAATTTACAATCTTACGTGGAATGTCCGATTACAAATGAACCCATGAACGATCCTTATTTACTGATTCCGTGCGGCCATTCCTTTGAAAAAACTGCCATTGAAAACTGGGTTAGAAAGAATGCCACCTGTCCTCTAGATAGGAGTAAGATAAAACAGATGGTTCCCAATCATGGATTAAAGTCATTAATCGAAAAAATCCATGAAATCCACGATTCCTCTAGCAGAAATGAAGAAGAGATCGAACGCTTGAGGACTTCGATTGTCCGCTTGCAAGAGGCCTTAGACGTGCAGGCGGTCTCTTCTTGCACGGATGAAGAAGAGATCGAACGCTTGAGGAATTCAATTGTCCGCTTGCAAGAGGCCTTAGACGTGCAGACGGTCTCTTCTTGCACAGATGAAGAAGAGATCGAACGCTTGAAGCAAAAAATTTCGCAATTGCAAAAGTCTCCCAGCCAGCAAACCCTCTTTTCTACAGCCTCTTCGGAAGAGAGGGAAGAGAACAGGCAACGAGCGGATAGTGTCATCCGTGTTGGACTCTGTATATCAGGAGCCTTACCCTCTTCTGTGGAATGTTCAAACACTGAAGATCCGGATGAGCCCGGGTCATCGGCCGATCATGCGCGCAGTGCGCTTTTATTCAACAAGGCAGAATCTGCTGCCGACCGGAAATCACCTTCTTTGCTGCTTCAGGAAGAAAAAAAAGATAGGATCTGCTATCCGAAGATTGTTGCTGACGCTCCTGTCCATGTAAAAAAATTGCCTGATGCATTACCTGTAAAAAGTTCTCTTCCTTCCGATGAGTTGGCAACTTATCAAGCTCTTGTTGAGACCCTTCGCCCGACATGGGAACATGCATCAGGGCTCTTGCATTACCATCCAAAGCAAGAATCGGGATACCCCCGCTCTCTTCTCTATATTCGAGAAAGCCCCGGGAATAAGGAGGGCGTCTATCTGATCCGAGATGACGCAAGCTCTGATCGCATCACCACCATCGAAGATCGCACCTTAGTGGACGTTATCGATCTTGCCGACCCTTCCAAACGGCTCTTGCTTTCCATCATGGAAAAAGGGGCTTTGACGCGCC
>Ga0156232_143_pt1 | contig 14150 bp, 10 predicted proteins | sample RifCSPlowO2_12_FD_107879 | JGI IMG/M metagenome (GOLD analysis project Ga0156232, IMG submission 107879) | Chlamydiae bacterium RIFCSPLOWO2_12_FULL_49_12
TGGCCCAAAACCGCTTCTTGAATCAACTTGTGTATAACACGCTTTTTTTTAGTGGATTGCAGAGAACCTAGTTACAAAACTCGCGGGAATTCAGGTTGCAAGCGCTCTTCCCCAATCGGCGCAACTCTCGCTGGAAGCGGGAGCTGCTAGCAAGGCAAACTTCGGCTTGTGCAAAATGAGTGGAAGATGTTATGTGATAATGTAATTTTTTGAAATCTCTAATAGCGCTTTAAGGATTTTTTTTGGGAAAACCTCTCATCATTGTCGAATCGCCTGCAAAGATCAAGACTCTTAAAAAATTTTTAGGAAGCAAATACGCCTACGCCTCTTCCGTCGGACATATTCGCGACCTTCCGCAAAAAGGCTTTGGAATCGACATCGAGAAGGATTTCGAGCCCCAGTATGAACTTCTGCAAGAAAAAAAAGAGGTGATTCAAAATCTCAAAAAGGCAGCCCAGACGGCCGATTGCGTCTATCTCGCTCCCGACCCTGACCGCGAGGGAGAGGCGATCGCCTGGCACATCGCCGCCATCCTCCCCAAGAAGACAAAAATCTTGCGCACCACCTTCAACTCCATTACCAAGCCGGCGGTTTTAGAAGCCCTCCGGCACCCGCGAGACATCGATCTCTCTCTTGTCGACGCCCAGCAGGCGCGCCGCCTGCTTGATCGCATCGTCGGCTACAAAATCTCTCCCATCCTCACCCGCAAGGTGAAAAAAGCTAGAGACGGCGCCCTCTCGGCCGGAAGAGTGCAGTCCGTTGCCTTAAAACTGGTCGTCGACAGAGAAAAGGAGATTGACGCCTTTGTCCCGACGGAATATTGGAACATCTCCGCGCTCCTTCAAACCGAAAAAAAGGATCCCCCATTTGAAGCCGCGCTCTATGCCGTCGACGGCAAGCGAGTAGAAAAGGAAAAGGGCGCAAAAAAAGACACCTTCACCATCCCCAATGAAAAGACGGCCCGCTCGCTTGTCGAGCGGCTCCAAAAAGCAAAGTATGCCATCGCCTCGCTTGAAAAAAAAGAAAAGAGCCGCTATCCCGTCCCTCCCTTCATCACCTCGACCCTGCAGCAGGAGGCGTCGCGCCACTTTGGCTTTTCTGCCGCCCGCACCATGAACATCGCTCAGAGCTTGTACGAAGGGGTCGAACTAGGAAGCGAAGGAGCCGAAGGGCTCATCACCTACATGAGAACCGACTCGGTCCGCGTTGCTCCGGAAATCCTTTCAGACGCAAGGACTTTCATCTCCAAGACCTACGGCAAGGATTACCTGCCCGAAAAAGCGGTTCACTACTCGACGAAAAAGTCTTCCCAGGACGCTCATGAAGCCATCCGCCCCTCCAATCTCGCCCATCCGCCTGATGACATCAAAACATTCTTAAACGCCGACCAGAACAAACTCTACCTCCTCATCTGGCGCCGCTTCATCGCTTCCCAAATGCGCCCCGCCCTTTACGACACGATCTCTTGCGATATCACAACAGATAAGAACATCCTCCTTCGCGCCACCGGTTCGACGATTAAATTCCCTGGCTTTCTCGCTATTTATGAAGAGAGGCAAGACACTCCTGAAGAGAAAGAAAAATCTCAAACGGAAAAACTGCTCCCCTTTTTAAAAGAGGGACAGAAATTAAACCTCTTAGACATTCATTCCGATCAGGCCTTCACACGCCCTCCTCCCCGCTTCACGGAGGCTTCTCTCGTTAAAGAGATGGAAAAGCACGGCATCGGGCGCCCCTCCACCTACGCCTCCATCATGAACAAAATCCAAAGCCGCGACTACACAATAAAAGAAAAGGGAGCGCTGCGTCCCACGGAGCTTGGAAAAGTCATCGCCAAACTCTTAGAAGACAATTTTCCCATGATCATGGATGTGGGATTCACCGCTGCCATGGAAGACGATTTAGACTCGATCGCCGCCTACCATCGAGACTGGAAGGAGCTCATCCGCCTCTTCTGGGACCACTTCATTCCCACCGTAGAGGCCGCCGAAAAGGGGGCCCATGTCCCCAAGGAGCTTACCGACCTCGACTGTCCTCTTTGCAAAAGTAAACTTGAAAAGATCTGGTCGAGGCAAAAGTGGTTCTACGGCTGCTCGAAGTATCCCGAGTGCAAATACACCACCTCGGAAGAGGCCCTTACTTTTAAAAAAGAGGACTACAATCCCGATTTCAACTGGGAGCAGTCCTGTCCCCAGTGTCAGGGCCCCATGAAGCTGCGCTTCGGCCGCTTCGGCCCCTTCCTCGGCTGCGAAAAATATCCCGAATGCAAAGGGATCGTCAACATCCCGCGCAAAGGCGAAGCCCTTCCCGAAGAGATGCCGGCCTGTCCTGCCATCGGCTGCAACGGCAAGCTCACCCAGCGGCGCTCCCGCTTCTCAAAGATCTTCTTTTCCTGCTCCAACTTTCCCGCCTGCGACGTCATAGTCAACCAGCTCGACCAGCTGGGAGAAAAATACTCCAGCCATCCCAAGACCCCTTACGTCAAAAAGAGCAAAACAGGAAAAGCAGGAAAAAAGGGAGCGGCGCGCAGCCAAAAGAGCTACAAGCTTTCTAAAGAGCTTGAGGCCGTGGTGCGCTCTGCCTCCCTCTCGCGGCCCGAAATCCTCAAGGCGCTCTGGGCCTACATCAAAGAACACAAGCTCCAAGACCCCAAGAACAAACGGCTGATCGTCCCCGACGGAAAGCTTGCCAAAGTCTTTGGCACGAAAGAGCCCGTCGACATGATGCGGATCGGGGCTCTTTTAAAAAATCATATGAAATCCTGACCTCTTCTCTTTATCTCGGCTTTGTACGTTTTTTTGACGCCATCTATCAAAAGAGCGGCTGTCAAAAAACGCACAAAGTCGAGTTTATAAAAAGTCTTGTTTTTTAAAGCTTATTAATGATAGAATTATGACCCAAAAAGTAATTTTACTTTTATTATGTACAGGTCAAGACTATGACTCCGATCATTCATTCCGTTCATTCCTCTCTCGAAAACTTTTCTCGCGTCTCGAACACCGATGAGCGGATTCGCTCTTTGGTCTTACATGCGCAGCACCAGTGCACCCTTGAGGCTCTCTCCGGCAAAGAAGCGCCTGCCACCCTTTCCGACTGGCAAGAGCACTCCGCCCGCTTTCTCATCGCCTGCTATAAGGGCATTCAAGGGGATCTGCAACATCGCCTGCGAAAAAAGATGAATGAAAAAATCCGCGCACTCTGCGGCTCAGACATCCCCTTTGCCCAGGTCACTCCTTTGCGCATTTTTTTAGTGCGCGGAGGCTGCAATCTCACTCTTCTCTCCGTGACGAATGACCTCCCTGAAACATTTTTCGTCAAACTCCCCTCGAAAACCACTCCCGGAGAAAGCTCTTCGATTCTTGTGACCCGGGACCATCTCGAAAGACTCTTGTCTTTTTTCTGTTATCATCTCGAGTTGGCCGCCTCAGACGCCTCTCACTTTGCCCCTGCCGAAGAGGCTCTTTCCTTTCTCGAAAAATCTTTTCAATCTCTTCCCCGCCCCTCCTTCAACCTCTACCTGAAGCAGTATGATCTGATCCTCTCTCTCTTAAAAATCTGCCGCGCCGCTCTCAATCACAAAGAAAATTACTTGCCTCTGCTCTTCCGTCCCGTCTCTTTGCCCGCTTTTCATCCGCGCGTCATCCGCTGTTTCTATGATGGCTTTTCTTCCTATGCAGGAAAACGGATATTCTCTTTCCTTGAGAACTTTGACGCCACCTTAACCGCATGCCGCCCTCTTATCAAAGCGGATCTTGAGAAAAAGGAAAAGAGAGGGCTTTTCCGAGAGCTTCGAGACGTCTATTTGGATCCTGTAGAAAAACTCCTACTTAAGATCACCCACTATTGTCAGCGTTTGGATGGCAGCACTTTTCAAACAGCTCTTAAAGAATACTTTTCTCATCCCGCTCAAAAAATCCCGATAGAGCGCCTCCTTCATGAGCTAGACCGCCTCATTTCCGCCGAAGAGGAGCTCGACAAAGCCTATCGGCAATTTTCAGAAAGCAGCGATGAGGTGCTCCAAAGAGCCTCGCAAGAGCTTGCCTCCACTTCATGGCCGTTTCCTTTCCATCCTCTCTCCTCTTTGCACTCTTTCCATCAGGCCCTCTTTTCCCATTCTCTGCTTTGCTTGATGCTCTTTAAATCAAGATCTCTTCGTGCCATGAAAGCCTATTTAGAAGCCGTCCTTGAAAAACGGATGAAACTCTCTTCCGAGAACTTTTTTTTAAAAAACGCAACCAAGGCCGGGCAATCGATTTTCATCACTCCCTTTCACCTTCTTTGTCATGATCTGAAAAAACAGATCCGCCACTTCTATGAGTCAGCTCCGGCGGATCTAAAACCGCACGTCTTTTCCTTTTTTGAACGCCTCTCTCCCTTCCAATCCTGTTTTTTGGATCTTGCCTTCTTTCTGAAAGCCGATTTTGATGACAAGTACAGCAAGTTCGATGAAGAAAAAGCGGCCCAAAAACTCTATGGCTACATTTACGGCTTAAAAAACGCGCTGGATTTTTTGCAAAAAGACCAAACGAGCCAGGAGGTGCTTCAGCCGCTCAATGAACTCACCCGGTTCTTTTATTGCATTAAAGAAGCTCTTATTCCCTGCAACGAAGGGGCCTTTTCTTTAGAGCCCTTCTATCATCTCTTTCTTCCCTTGGGAAATAGCCTTAATCTCTCCGAAAAAGAGCTCGCTTTCTTCCAGGAAACACTGGAGCTCATCTTCTGGAGCCTCCAAAACTGGACCGCCGTCCCCCTCTCCCCCTTTCCTTATGAGAGCCACCCCTTCTTCCTCGCCCTCCCTTCTGCTACTCAGGATTTTTTCGAAGGCTATCTGAAGAAAATCGAAAGGAACGCCGCCAAGTGCCGGCTTCTCTTGCTGGAAGTGGAAGAGAAGCTCAAGCCCTTCAATCCCATCACTAAGGCAAACTTAGTGCCCCTAGCCTCTCTGCTGAAGGAATATGAAAAAAAGATCACCTCTCAAGGAATGGAAGATCTCATAGAAGAGTTTCTCAAAAAGTGCCAAAGGGCGTTCTTGAAACTCCCCGAAGACAAGCGTCGGGAACTCAAGCAAGATCAAAACGACTGGAACTTCAATCTGCGCGACGCCTATTTTCAAGAGGATGCCGTCTTCTATTTCGATGTGTGGTATCCTTCTGCCCCACTGATCGACCATGCCACCTGCGAAGAACTCATCTCCAAGGTTCCTCAAGAGAGCGCAACCGCTGCGCCTCGAAGCTCCCCCATTCTCTTTGAGCAGGAAAGCGCAGAACTTTCGCAAGAAAGCCCTCCTTCTCTCGAGACTCCTTTTTTTTCTTCCTCCACAAAAAAGATCCTCCCCTCCGACGTTCTCAAACAGCTCCAGACGCTCCTTTTCCGGGAAGGCAAGACCGCCTCGGAGCAGCTTCTCCACCTTTCCGACTACGCCTCCATCCTCAACACGCTTCTCCCTGCCCTGGAATCTTCTGACGCCTTTTCTTTTGCGGCCTTGGACGCCCTTTTCTTCTACTCCGCCCTGACCGTCGAGCAGCTCCTAAAATTTTTTCTCCTAAAAGAAGGGCTAAAACCCGAAGATCAACCGATGCTTTTCTCCCACCGCATCGACGAGCTCCTCACACGGCTAAAAGAACGAGACTCCGCTCTTTGGCAAGAGCTTTTATCGAAAAAGGAGCAACAGACGCTCATCTCCATGGGCCACCTCATTGTGCATGAAAGCCGCCACCTCTTCAACGTCCACACCAAAATCGCCGAACTTCTAAAAGAGAGCGCCTTCCTCTCCTCTCGCCTCCATCTGTCAGAACACATCGAAGAGAAAGGCCCCTCGCCCGAGCTCCTAAAAGAGAGAGCCTCCCTCTCCTCTCGCCTCCATCTGTCAGAGAGCATCGAAGAGAAAGGCCCCTTGCCGGAATTAACAGGATTAAAGAGGACAGATGCCGCCTCCAGTCCACTCAATTCCGGCTTGAGCACCCAACTCGGCTCCTTGCGGCTCAAAGCCCGCTCTCTTTTCCATTCCCTCTTTTTCTCGTTGCACAAGATCCTAAACGCATACAGCTTCCCTTTATACGACGCGCAAGAAGGATTGACCGCTTCCGACCAAGCAAGATCGCATAAAGAGCTTCCTTCCCAACTTGTGAAGGACGACGAAGGGATCCTACTTGGCGCAGCCGGCCAAACAAGCTTATACCTTCCCGCTCTCGACGGCACTTTCACCGAGCCCGGCTCTTCTCATTTTCCCCACGAGACCCCCGCTCTCTTTCCAGAAGAGAAAACCGCACGCTCTCTCCAAGAGCTCGACGCCTCCTTCAGGCGCATCCAAAAACTCTCTCTTTTTCTCGGGTGCCGAGAAGCGGACTTGGAGCCTGCCAAACGCTTGGGCTCGCTCTCGGAATACAAAAGCAGACGACGCCTGATCCAAACCTCCCATGAAGCCTCGCGCTACCACACCCTCGCTTTAAAAGAGCTTGCGCACTTCCCTTACGACCCCCTCCTCGTCTACCCCAAAACCATGATCGCCCTAAACAAATGCAGCCTCCTCCTTGAAAACAGCCTCAAATCCCTTCTGGCCTTCTACGACATTCCCAATAGCAACGCTACGGATCACATCCTCCAAGAACACGACAAGACCACCGACCGCCCCATAGAGCATACCCACCGCCTTCATGCCCTCTTCAGCCTCTTAAAACCCCGCCTCCCGCCGCACACCCTTGCACCCGAAGATGAAGAGCTCCTCAAAACCTTAAACGATTTCATCGGCCAGACCGGCCGCTACCTATTTGCCGCCGCAGACAACGACGCCTTAAAACCTTCCCTGAAAAACCTCGCCACCCTCACCCAATGGCTCCCCGACGCCCGCCACGGCTTCTATTCCCGCGAAGCCAAAGAGCGCCTCGCCTCCCTCTTTTCCTCCCCCGAGAGCACCTGGCCCCTTGCCATCGAAAAAGAGATCCTCAGCCTCCGCCACCAGCTCTTCACCTCCTTCATCCACCGCGCCCTCCAACTCTCCCAGCGCCTCTTTCACCACCACGAAACCCTCCTTTTCAACGCTAAAGAACGCTTAAGCAACTCTCCCTTTTCTCCAGTCGTTAAATGAGCTAAATTGTCTAGACAAATGGGGCCACCTCACTCCCAGCAACTCTCGTCAAACAAGAACAGTTGATCTTTAATCGTCAACCTGTCCAGAAAAGACGGTTACGCCCCCCACCTCACCCCCGATACCCTCGCCGAAAAGATTCGCCAGTGCAAAGCCGCCCGCCAGCGTGACCTCATGCGCCACTACCAGGAGCTGCAGCTATTGGAGGAGAATCTATGATTTCTCTGAACTCTCTTCCTGTGATACTATAGCTTTTAAACAAAAGGCTGGGGACGTCCTTAAAGAAAAGATGGCGGGATATTCTCCTTCACCACTGCCGCTCATGTAATGGAAAAAATTCGCAAGACAGTAATGGTTAAGCAGTTAAAGAAAATAAAATCACTTTGTTTTATCGCGGCTGTTTTTAGAGGTTTCTTTAGAAAAAGCTATATTTTTTTTCTTCTATGCAAGATGAGATTGATGGGTCTTTTTCTAACATACGACCGACCAGATGTAACGGTTGTTGGTTATATAAAAGAGGCTGACGGCATTGGAAGGCTCCCCATAGAGGTTATTGACTCCTTATCCGATGACTTTTCCATCAATTTCCTAAATACAAGAGCATGTCACTTTGCGGACGTATCTTCAAAAGTGAAAAATATTGCAAAACGTCCTTTTCATGTATTTGGAAAAAACATCCTCTTTCAAGACGCCCCTGTTCAGATAGGCTTTTATCTTTATAAAATGCTTGGTAAGAAGAGACAAGACGATCAAGTGCGCATAGCCCATTCGATGTTTGAAACAACGCAGATTCCACATGAGTGGGTAGGCGCGCTCAACTCCCATTTCGATTGTGTTGTCGTTCCTGACCCGTTTCTCGTTAAGGTATATCAAAATAGCGGCGTTAAGCTGCCCATTTTTACGATCCCTCTTGGACTCGCCCATCTTGATCAATATGTGCAGAAACCACTAAAAAACCATGCCAACCATCCCTTTGTTTTTGCCAATTACGGCTCCATTTCTGCACGGAAAAATCAAATGACGATAATTCGAGCTTTTGCGCAGGCATTTGGTAATAGCGATCAAGTCTTTCTAAAGATTCAGGGAAGATATTTTGATTCTGCCGTTTTGGCGGAAATGCAAAACGAGGTTTTGATTTCTAAGCTACAGAATGTGACCATCTTCACAAAATGTTTGAGCCAAGAGGAGTATTTTAAGGCTTTTTGCAATATAGACTGTTACGTAAACCTTTCATTTGGCGAAGGTTTTTCCATACAGCCCCGCGAGGCCATGGCTTTGGGACTTCCCGTGATTCTTAGCGATAATACTGCTCAGAGTACAATGTGCAGAAGTGGTCTTGTTGAGAGTGTCCCGGCGCCGATTCTACAGGCGGCGATGTATTCGGATGGAAAAAGATACGGAGATTATTATTCGTGTACTATCCAGGATGCAGCGGATGCCATGAAAAGAGTCTACTCCAATTACGAGCATCACTTAAAAAAAGCTGACTTAAGGCGTAGGTGGGCAAGTAAATATCAACAGAAAAACATAACCCCTTTGTATAAAACTCTAATCAAGCCAAAAAAAGTCGCGCTGGCGGAAGAGAATCATATTGATGCAGAATGTTTAACTACAAATTCAAAATCCTTGTTTCTGAAGCAGGTCTCAAGGATCTAAATAGATGATCGACCTTACAATTTTATCCATCTTTCGCCAAAGTTCATCGTACTTGGCTCGCTATTTTTCACAGATTGAAAAGGCGTTTCAATTAAGCGACGGTCGTTGTCACGCCCTTTGGCTGGAAGGGGATAGCACGGATGATACATGTGCTCTTCTTGCCCAAAAGAAAAGAGAACTGGAGCAAATGGGACATCTTGTGACCATTGTAAAAAATGATCTTCGCAAAGAGCTGTGGCCTTCAGTAAAGAACGCCAAAAGGTGGAATCAATTAGCTGCCTGTTGGAACAAGTGTCTCGGCTCGCTTCTTCCCTCAAAGATTGCCGTTTGCGTTGAGAGTGATTTAATTTGGGATCCTTCCATAATCCAAAAAATTGTTCCTAAACTCGACAAAGAGCATCAGGTGATAGCGCCGATGTTGTTGCTGGACAAAAGCAAAGAAGTGATGGGGGAGTGGTGGTTTTACGATACATGGGGTTTTTCAAGAGGAAAGCACAAATTTAGGCTCACTAATCCCTATTGGAAAAGGATGAAGCATCTTCGCCATGAGAAGGAGCTCTTGGAAGTAAGCACGGCGGGAGGGTTGCTGGTGAGCACTTACGATGTGTATCACAAGTCTAAGTGGGATCTTGAGACGTGTATCTTAAGCTATCCTCAGGGAACGAAGGTGTTTTTGGACAAAACATTGCAGATATATCATCCCGCTACCCGCTTTATTAATGAGGCAAGTCAGATCAAGATCCGTGCCAGAAAAGCTTTGAACTCTCTAATGGATAGATATGCTTTAGCTCGAGGTTATGAGAAAATTACAATGTAAATCAGGCTAGCTGCGCATCGTTGTAAAACATCTTTACCGTATCCAATGAGTAGTCGGTTAAGTCATATCCGATTTGACTGAGTTTGCTCAAAATGCTGTTGGTTACCGTGATGATGTGACAGCCGATGGCATCGGCATCGTAAATATTAAAGAGTTGCCGAGGGCTTGCCCAAATGAGCTCTGCCCTGGGTTTGGATGTAAGCATTTTTAAAGACTCTTTCATCACGGGAAGAGGATTGCGCCCAGTATCGGCGATGCGCCCGGCAAAGACGGAGACATAGCTGGGGGTGTCTTTAGAGAGATGTTTTACGATTTGTTCTACTTGATCTTGCGTCATGATCGCCGTGACATTGAGCTTAACGCCGGCATGCGAGAGTTTTTTGATTAAAGCGTAAGCGGGAAGGCTGCGCGTATTCATCACGGGGATTTTGACATAGACGTGCTCGCCCCAGCCGGCGATTTCCATCGCCTGGCGCTCCATCTCATCAAACTCATCCGAAAAGACTTCAAAGGAAATCGAGCGATCGGGGATTTCTGCGAGGATATCTTTTGCAAAGGCGCGATAGTCGGTAATACCTGCTTGACGCATCAGTGTCGGATTTGTCGTAAACCCTTTAATGTAGGGCTTGCGATACATCTGCAACATGCCGGCTTTATCCGCTCCGTCCGCAAAGATTTTTACCTTTAAATTTTTGATTGCGTCCATTCTCTCTCTCCTTGATAAGCACAAATCCATTGTGCCGCTTGCCCCAGCGATTTTACTTTTATACTATATGTAGTCGGTTGCTTTTCATCGTATCCGTAATCAATGAAAACGGTTTTGCATCCGGCCGCTTGTCCCGCTTCAATGTCTCTGTACCGATCACCCACCATAAAACAAGAAGTCAGATCCAAGTGGGCCATGGAAGCTGCCTCAAATAATAAACCCGGCTTTGGTTTTCGGCAATGACAGCAATCCGCATCGTCGTGGTAGCAGACCCGAATTTCGTCTAGCGGCAGCAGCTCGAAGAGGGCTTTGTGTATAGCTTCCACCTCTTGGCGTCTTTGCGCGCCACGTGCAACATCGGGCTGATTGGTGACGACGATCAGACGAAAATCGGCCTTATGAAGGGCATGCAAGGCTTCCGGCACATCGGACAGGATTTCTAATTCCGCGAGACAGGACGGAGGGTGGGGCTTGCCGTTGATTACCTTGGCACGGTTAATGACTCCATCGCGATCTAGAAAGACGGCGCGCCGAATCATCGTACACACGCCTCCCATTTTGTCTCTTGCGCCTTGAGAGCAGGATGAGAGACGAGCAGATGCCACACGACGCTTTGAAACGCCTCTGCATGGGGAGTTGTCGTTGCAGGATTCACCGTGGGGATGATGACGCATGCATCGGCAACGGTTGCCGTAAAGCCCCCATCGCGCCCTACAATGCCGACGATCTGAGCGTCCACTTCTTTGCCGTAGCGAAGAGCGTCTACTAGGTTGGGGCTGATTTTGTTTGCCATATTTCCCCCGCCGACGGAGAGGACGAAAAGCATGTCGTTTGCGCTAAGGCGGCTGATTTTTAGCCATTCTACAAAGACGCTTGCCCACCCGTCGTCATTGGTCCTTGCGGTAAGCTCCGAGACGTTGTCTGTCGGCGCATAGGCTTCGATGCCGGCAATCTTGCGAAAGTCGTTAACCGCATGCGAGGCGTTCGCTGCGCTGCCCCCGACGCCGAGGAAGAATAGCCGCCCCTCGCGCTCGCGAAGGGCCTCCAGTAAAAGGGCCAGGTTCTCAATTTCGGCAACATCGAGCTTTTCGATGATTTGACTAGCCTCTTTTAAGTGTTTTGCCGTGTAAGTCATGAGATAGTCTCCTTAAAATAATTGCGCGTCTCTTCGAGACCGCGATGGGTTCCGATTTCATAGAAGCGCTTCGTAACCTCAAAGCCTGCCAGCGCATCGTCTGCAACCAGATCGTGATAGATGGCGGCTAAATCTATTACTGTATCCGCCGGGTAGTTCTTGAAGACGTCTGCTCGGAGTGCGCCTAGACCGTAGTCAATATGCTGCATATCGGAAGTAGGAGATTTTTTGTCATAGTTCAGGATGCGGTTATTGGAAAAAAGGACATTGCTCCGATCCCATTGGTTGCCATTTCGAAAGACGGTCATGAGCCCTTGTTTGCCGCTTGTCAAAAAGGCCTTTGCCACAGCCGTGTAGTCGCAGTTAAGATAGGTGTCTCCATACAAGATCAAGAATTTTTCCCCGAGCAAAGGGAGCGCTTTTCTAAGGGCGCCGCCAGTGCCCAGCAAAGGGCTGCCGTCGAAGACATATTCTAGCCGCATTCCCCATTGTCGGCCGTCTCTCAGCGCCTCTTGCACCATTTCTCCAAGATGGCCGACGCAAAGGACGACGTGAGTCAGATGATCCCGACGCAGAAGAGCAAGCTGATGGTGGATAAAAGGCTTGCTAGCAACTTCTACGAGCGCTTTGGGGATCTTTTGTGTAATGGGTTGCAGGCGCGTTGCCAGCCCTCCCGCTAAAATAGCTACGGGAAGTGTCATCAGATCATTACCTTTGTTCCTTCAAAATCAAATCTAAAGCGCACCTCTTCCAGTCCGGCGCGTGCCATGGCATGGCGCAGGCGGTTTCTGTCTTCGGCATAAAACATGAGGAAGCCGCCCCCTCCCGCGCCGACGAGCTTGCCCCCGATGGCGCCGTTTTCAAGACCCAGCGTGTACCACTCATCGATCTTGGGGTTGCTCATGCCCCCCGAGCGTTTTTTTTTGTGTTCCCAATGTTCGTGCATCAGCTTGCCAAATACGTCTGCCTTGCCGCCTTCCAGAGCCTCTTTGCAGCGGATGCCAAGTTCTTTTGTAAAATGAAGATTATTCAGCATTTGTTCATCGGATTGCTGTGTGCGGATATTTTGGTCTTTGAGGATGGAGCCGGCGCCTCTAGAAAAGCCTGTAAAGAAGAGAAGCAGGTTATCTTCCAGATCAAACATTGTATCGACGGGGATTTTTAGAGGCGTAGCTTCTACCGTATCGTCTTTGTTGAAGGTAAAACAGGTTATCCCTCCATAGGCGGCGGCAAACTGATCCTGTTTTCCGATCGGCTCTTTTAAGCGATTGATTTCAATTTCGCAGGCTAGGTGGGCAAGATCGTAGGGGTGGAGTAGTTTTCTTTGATGTGCATACAGGGCTTTGAGGAGAGCTGTCGTGAAGCTGCCCGAGGAGCCCAGTCCCGTGCCGGCAGGGATATCGGCGAGCATGGTGATCTCCAGCTGCGGCGTTTTAAACCCTAGCATCGAAATGGCCTCGCGGACAATGGGATGTTGGATTTCGTGGGGATGCGTTACATTTTCAAGCTTGGAGTATTTTAGAAAGATGCCGGGAGTAAAGGGTCTTGTCACGGTGACGTAGATGTACTTGTCGATTGCGGCTGCAACGAGAAAGCCGCCGTGGTTGCGATAGTATGAGGGGAGGTCGGTCCCGCCGCCTCCGAGAGTGATCCTAAGAGGGCTTCTGGCAATGAGCATAACCCGACTCCCTGTAGATGTGATCAACGATGCTAAGGGCTGCATGTGCATCTGCCAAGCCGGCAGCAGGCGTTCTTCCAAGTTTGATGTCTTCCAGAAACTCGGCAAACTCGACATCCCAGGAGTCATCTAACATGGGATACTCCCATACTGTTGTTTCGGGAGGGCCCATCTGAGGATGCATCTTGTAGTGCGTCAGGCGCTCAACGCCATAACTTCCCCCCAACCCTTCGATGTGGAGTTTTCCAAGAGTTCCGTAGATTTCGAAGGAGAACAAATTTTTCCACTCCGTGCAGCTGACATGCAAAAAGGCTGTCTGCCTGCTCTTGGTACTTAGTGTTAAAAAGGCGTTATCATCGACCGGCATATCCCAGAAATAGGTGTGAGCAAAACCTTTGATATCCGCAAAGTCGCCAAGAAAAGAGCGCGATAAATCAATGAGATGCACTCCCTGGTCGATGAGCTCTCCTCCTCCTGAAATTTCGGGCTTGGCGCGCCACTCCTTCTCGTATCCCACGCGTCCGCCATGACCATAGCGCCCGCGGATAAACAGCAGTTTTCCAATTTCTTCACTGGCGGCAATCTTGCGCGCTTTGCGAAGAGCGCGATGGTAGCGATGGTTAAAGCCGACGCGCACAAGAGACGGACTGGTTTGCAGAGCCATGAGAAGCGGCTTGAGCTCGTCGGCTTGTCTACCGGCGGGCTTTTCCACCAGAACGTGTTTGCCGGCAAGAATGGCTGCGTGAGTCATCTCGGCAAGAGAATCATGCGGTGTTGCTATGATCACCACATCGACATCCGATCGATCTATGATGCGCCTCCAATCATTTAGAGCGCTGCACGGAGCAAATCGATCCGCCAGCGCCCTAGCTCTCTCAAAAGAGATGTCTGCGCAGGCAATGAGCTGTGCGACTTGTAAGGACTTGGCCCGTTTTTGTCCGATGAGACCGCAACCGATAATGCCGACTTTCACCTCACTCATCTCCCCACTCCATGCCGCGATCTTTAGGTACGATTCTTCTCAAGGTATAAATGTCTGTCTTTTGTAATTCTTCAAGATGTTTTGCAAACTCA
>Ga0156232_140_pt1 | contig 12114 bp, 6 predicted proteins | sample RifCSPlowO2_12_FD_107879 | JGI IMG/M metagenome (GOLD analysis project Ga0156232, IMG submission 107879) | Chlamydiae bacterium RIFCSPLOWO2_12_FULL_49_12
TCGACGAGGCAGCAGAGTTTGTCCTGAAGAAACAAAACGATGACGGGGAAAGGTGCCGTTTTCTTATCACACAAGAGAAATGGCTCCAAGCCCTTCAAGCCCGCTATCCTGAAGAATGGAATCATCTTGAAAAAGAGATTGAGAATGCAATGGAGAGCTGCCAATCTGCAAGTGATTATGTGACGCTCGGCCAGTTGCGAGATGATAAGCGCATCGAGCTGACGAAACGGGCGCTGACAGCCATCGGTAAGGCGCCGAACAAATGAGTCCTGTTTCCACAGTCTGTGCGCTACGCATCTCAATCGCAAAAATTGGAATTTTACATGCCCGTTATTCCCATCTTTTAGACGGTCATCGTTGTCAGGCTTCCCCGCCTAGGATGTAAAAAATAATTTTACACGTCTATTTTATCTTTTAAAGCCGCTCACGCAAGGAATTTGCTCTATTCCCAGAGGGTCAAGGAATGCCTGTGCGTTTCCACACTATAATCACTTGGAAGTTGCAACAATCTTGTGGGATTGAATATCATCACTTGGATTGTAAGGTTTTAGTTTTAATTTTTTTAAGGAGATCTATATGGAAGTTTTTTGGAAAGCGACAGCTATGGATACCGCTGCATTAGCCACTGCCGGAGCAGGCATAGTCGTGGCGGCTTCTGCAGCATCCACTGCAGCAGTTGTAGCAGGAGTTGCTCTTGCTATCATTGGGGGATGGGCTTTTATGGGCATTACTGCTTGTGCCATCTTTTCAGACGATTTTGATCGAGATGTTGTAAAATATACGATTGCTTCTATTGGGGGTGGTTTACGGTTGGCTTTAGAAGTAATCATCCAAAAAATATTGCCGGCGATAGGTGAAGCTATTGGTGATACTCTGTATAAAAAAATTACCGGAAATCAAATGAACCGAGTAGCGTTTTCTTAACCTCGACTTTGTACATTTTTTGAGGCCGTCTTTTGGGAGAGCGGCTCCCATCTTGTAATTAATTCCCGACTTTGACACCTGAAGGCCATTTTTGGGGTTATCTTGTCTATGAGAGGCACCTCAAAAAAATGAAAAACGTAGTGAACACAGGCCAAAAAATTTCGAATGAAAATTTGCAAAAAATGAAGTGGACATGGTATATGACCATGTCATGTTTATCAGAATCACTACCAATAGGAAAGGACAGGGCTACTATCACCTCGTAGAATCTTACCGGGATCAAGGCAAGGTAAGACAACGTACTTTGTTGTCTCTCGGTAAAGTGGGAGAAGATCGACTCGATGCTCTAATAGCAGCTATCAGTCGACATAAAGATGTGCTCACCGCTCTGGATGCAGCTAAGGCTTTGGAAATAAAGGACACCTATATTCTGGGACCCTTACTGATACTACAGCATATCTTTGCTTGTTTTGGCATTCAGCCGCTTCTCGCAAAGATTGCCGCACAGCACTCTCAACTGCAGTTCAATTTCGAACGCATTGTTTTTACAATGATCGTATGTCGTTTTCTCAATCCGGGCTCGAAATTGAAGATTTTCGAACATTGGCAAGACAAACTATACCCGGAAATCCTCTCCGGCAAGGATGAATTACACCACCTTTATCGAACACTGGATTTGCTCAGCCAACATCAAGAACAGATTGAGCAAGATTTATACTGGCATGACCGCGATCTTTTGAACGTATCGGTTGACGTAGTGCTCTATGACCTCACTACGTTGCGATTTGAGAGCACTAGAGAGGACCTTGGGGAGTTATGTCGTTTCGGATATTCCAAAGAGATGCGCAGTGATTGCACACAAGTTGTATTGGGATTGCTTGTCGATACCGATGGTATTCCACTTGGATTTGAAGTGTACCCCGGGAATATGTTTGAAGGGGCTACCCTCGTTGATATCGTCAAACGCATGCGCGAGAAATTCAAAATACGGCGCTTTATTTTTGTGGCCGATCGTGGACTTTTTTCCGCGAAAAATTTGGAGCATATTCGCGCCCACTGTGGGAACGAAGAACATGGCGAATTCATTGTCGGGATGAAACTAGGAGTGATTAAGCGACGTCACGATGAGTTTTACGATCGCAGCCGTTTTACAAAAATGAATGATGAGTTGGAATGTTATGAAACCACTCATAATGGAGATCGTTGCATTATCACATGGTCAAAAAAACGCGCCGAGCGTGATAGGGAAACCCGAGAAGATATCTTGTCAAAGATCAGGAAGAAATTAACCAAAAAGAGTACCCCGAGAAATTTTGTATCCAACACAAACTATCGGAAATACGTGACTGGGTTAAAAAAAGGAGAACCCAAACTTGACGAGGCTGTGATTGCCGCAGAATCACGCAAGGATGGATTTTTTGGCCTGGTCACCAATGTTCCGGTCGATCGAATGAGTCCGTCCGATGTTATCATGGCTTACAAGCATTTATGGATAGTGGAAGATGCATTCGGTGAAATTAAGGGAACACTTAGAGCTCGTCCGGTGTATCATTGGACAGATCAACGAATTAAGGGGCATCTCACCATGTGTTTTTTAGCCTATTTTTGCGAAGCACAAATTACTAAATTGCTCCGTCAAAAGGGTATTACTCTGGAAAGCATTGCGATTCAAGAAGGAACAATCAAAGAGCGCCCTCTAACAGTAGTTGAGGCAATGAGAGAGTTGGCTGAAGTTCGGGCGATTCCGGTGTCAGTAAAAAATGCTCGCGTCTGGGTTCGTAGCGATATCAAGGGAAATGCTGCGCGGTTGTTTGCAACAATTGGTGCTCCGATCCCTCCAAGATTGCTGAAGTGCGTAGAGGAGAATGTTTGAAGCTAAAAATCATGAATCGCGCACAAATGTAGTGGCACACGCGATTTTATTTTTTCTAATCTACTGATTTTATGAATCTTACAAAAATCAGGTGTCAAAGTCGGGACATGGACACCAATCGAAAATCTCGATTATATGACTAGTTGCTAGTAAAAGCGGATTAGTCGACATGAAGCATATGACTTCTGATGGCATCATTCATTTCTTTAGCTCCGGGATGTTTCTTATCTGACACAATGGCGATTGTCACTCCGTGTTCAGGAAATGCAGAAAGATAAGCAGAGGCTGAGGTAATACCGCCTGAGTGACTAATTTCATCCTTAGAATAAAATTCACCACCATACTCTTTAACAAGCGCCAGGAAGCGAGGGTCTGCCCATTGCGAAGAAGCCCAGGTGCCAAATCGACATAAGTCTGTCGCTGTGGTCCAATAGCCTCCTGCAGGGCTTCCACAAATGTGTTCTGCCGTAGGATCCAATGCATTCCATCTGGCTCCATCAGGCTTTTTTGAAGTGAAGCATGTCATGCCGGCAGGCTTGGTAATATGATCTTGTAATAAGGTGTCAAAGTGGGTGCCTGTAAGATGTTGGAGGGAAAGCCCTACAAGGAGTAGGCCTAGATTACTATAATGCTCCTCTCCTAGGGGACCGGTCGTTGCTTCTGCGTAACGTAAAAAATCTTCGGGACGGTTCATTTCAGGAGGGCTTTTTCCGGAAAGAACTGCTTCAGTAATGTCTGAACTGTAGTTGACTAGATAATCTCCAAGGCCCCCTTGATGCAACATTAACTGTTTTAAGGTCGGTTTATTTACTTTGATGTGAGTCCGTATCGCATCCGGCAGTGCAGCTAAAACATCCTCACTTAATTGGACGGGATCGTTCAGGGCTTTTTCGGGTATTATCTCTTCACGAACTAACCTTAGAGCAAGCATACCTGTAAAAACTTTGCCTATCGAATGAATAGCAAAAGGAGTTGCAGGATCGATATCTTTTGATCCTAAGGTATAGGCTCCTTTGGTGTCTTGCAATGTGATAACTCCGGAGAATCCCACCTTTGGATCGTGAATGTATGAATCAAGAGCCCTTAAAGATTCTTGTGTGAATATAAAACTATTGGGAAAAATATTCTGGCGTAAGGGAATGTCAAATCTTTCAGCTTCGATAAGTTCTATTAATTCATATTCTGAAACGTGATCTAATAGGGGTAGAAATAATTTAGGATCCTTTGTAGAAAAGGCTTCATCAAAACGCCTTGCAAAATCTGCAATATCACTTTGCTTATGAGTGGCGTGGATCAAAAAACCTTTTAGGGGGGCTGGGTCAGCTTCTTTTTTCGCCAAGTATTTTTCCGCAAAGGATTGTTTGATATTTGCTAAATATGCCTTATCACTTGCAAGCCATGGATTTGTTGCATCTAAACTTGCTGAAGCAGTAGCTGATCCGCCTAAACCAGATGCCATGGTAGTCTGTCGAGATAATGATTCTAAGCAAGCGTTTGCTCTAGAAACTCGGTTTGGCAAAGCAGCGGATGAAGTAACAGCTCCTGGATAGAGGACATTTAGTATGTCCAATACTTTTAAGAGGTCTGCATTTCTAGCATTGATGGAGTAGCGTTTTCCTCCAAATGATAAGTAAGCTAATGGTGTAGCACTCGGGGATAGTTCTACAAGTTCTGCTTGATAATGCCCGCGATCGTCGTGAACAGTAATATTAAAACTATTTCCCATATTTAAATTGTAAACATAGTTGTTTAATTGTTCTAGTTAAAAAAAGAGAGGAACATTCTCTCGGCTTAATAATCCTATAAAAGGGATCTTGTTTTTTTTGTATTTGCCTTTCAAGTTCTTGAAATAAAGCGGTTGGATCTTGGTGCGATAGCTCTTCGACTGTGTGAATATCCAGAAGAGACAAGTCTTCAAGAGTGTCTTTTCCGGCGTTTTTTTTAAGTCTTTTAGGTTTTTCATTCTATAGAACTGCAGATTTCAACGAGACAGCCATTATTGTCTTTTACGTAGGAGACTGTTTGTCCATACGGTTTTTTCATCGGTTTTACATAAATAATTACATATCCGAGATCCATTTTTGACTTTCCAGGGTTGCGAGAATGTAATTTTATAGAAGATTTTTTGTAGAGTCAAGGTGGAGTGTGACAAACTCCCGAAACGGGAGCTTGTCAAAACGAAATTGTCCAAGTCGATTCCTGCCTATAGTTTAGCTGAGAAAAGTGAGACAAAAAATGTGTTAAACATGGACCTGCAAAAATGCTATAACAGACGTTCGTTTCGAACGTTTGTCACACCCCGGAGTCAAGGGACATAGAGAAAAAAAAGGCGTTCAGAAAGTTCTGAACGCCTCCCATCAAATGGAGGTGGAGAGAATCGAACTCTCGTCCTTAGCAAACGAAAGGAGCAATGCCTACATGCTTAGCATCTCCTGGTTGAAAGCTGAGCTGCGCTGGAAGATGCCACATAAACAGATCAGCTTGCCCTTTTTGGTTCTCGAACCTCTCCCTCAAAGAGCAAGGGGAGGATTCATACCAGGGTTGATGACAGTAGGACTAGCGCTCCTGGTCGGGCCCTAGGCTACCGGCTTAAGCAGCGCGGGTTAGGCGCAATTAAGCTGCAATTGCTTCTGCTGCATTAACGCTGAAATCAACGCTAATGACTTTGCTTGAAGTATCTGCATTTGTTTTTTTGCCGGATGATTTAGGAGGCCAACCGACATCCTCCGCATGCCACTATTCCCTTGTTTCTAAGTCGATACCTATTCACCCCCAATAGTATTATAGCATAAACAAGAATATTTTTTCCGTTTGAAGAGAAAATGTCAAGGGTTTAAGCCTTTTATTGTAAGAGGATTAGGGAAGCAGGATGTGAGAAAGTCTTGAAAAGAAAGAGAGATGTTGTTGGAAATCAACAGGTTGGGATAAGATTTTTTTGACTCGAATTTAAAATAAGGTAGGAAAATGTTTGCTGCTGAGACCAAGGGGAGCTTTCCTGAAGAAGAGGAAAAGATTCTCAAATTCTGGGAGGACGAGAGCATTTTTGAGCTAAGTCTTCAACAAAGAGAAGGAAAGCCTCTCTTTTCCTTCTACGATGGTCCGCCTTTTGCAACGGGTCTTCCGCACTACGGACATCTTCTTGCCGGCACTCTAAAAGACGTCATTCCCCGATACAAGACGATGAAGGGGTTTTACGTCCCGCGCCGCTTTGGGTGGGACTGCCATGGGTTGCCGGTTGAAAATGAGATTGAAAAAGCCAAGGAGCTCTCCGGAGCCCCGGCCATCGAAGCCTTCGGAATCTCTCGTTTCAACGAGGAGTGCCGCTCGATTGTCTTGCGCTACACGCGGGAGTGGAAAGAGGTCGTGGCGCGGTCGGGGCGCTGGGTGGACTTTTCCAAGACGTACAAGACGATGGACAAGAGTTTCATGGAGTCGGTCTGGTGGGTCTTTGGACAGCTCTTTGGAAAGGGCCTTGTCTACGAGGGTTTTAAAGTGATGCCCTTTTCGGCCAAGCTGGGAACTCCTCTTTCCAATTTTGAGGCGAATCTCAATTACAAGGATATAGACGATCCTGCTCTCACCGTGACATTTCCTCTTTTAGGAGAAGAGAAGACGGCTCTTTTGGCATGGACGACGACTCCCTGGACGCTTCCTTCAAATCTTGCCGTGGCGGTGAATGGAGATCTCGACTATGTCAAGGCCAGGGAAAAGAAGACCGGTCAGTGTTACATCTTGGCAAAAGAGCGAATGAAAGCGGTGCTTCAAGATCTCGACGCCTTCGAAGTCGTGGGCGCTTTTAAAGGAAGAGAGTTGGAGGGAAAAGAGTACGTCCCTCTCTTTGATTACTTTTCCAAAAAACGCGAGGCCAAGGCTTTTCGTGTCTTAACGGACGAGTTTGTCTCGATTGATGAAGGGACAGGGATTGTTCACATGGCGCCGGCCTTTGGGGAGATGGACTTTTTTGTCTCTGCGCGCTACGGCATCGAACCGGTCTGTCCCGTTGATCAAAATGGAAAATTTACAGCGGAAATTCCCGAATACGAAAATGAGTTTGTCAAAGACGCCGATAAACGGATCATCAAGCGGTTAAAAGAGTGGGGAAGAGTCTTTCATCACGGACAGGTGCGCCATCGTTACCCCTTTTGCTGGCGCTCGGATACTCCTCTCATCTACAAAGCGGTGCACACCTGGTTTATAGCCGTAGAAAAACTTAAAGAGAGGATGCTAGAGGTCAATGAAGAGATTCATTGGGTTCCCGATCACATCAAAAAGGGCCGTTTTGGAAAGTGGCTTGAGGGCGCGCGAGACTGGGCGATCTCTCGCAACCGCTATTGGGGAACCCCACTTCCCGTCTGGCGATCGGAGAAAGGAGAAGTGCGTATTTTTTCCAGCGTGAAGGAGCTTGAGAACAGGGTGGGCCGAAAGATCGATGATCTGCACCGCCACTATCTCGACGATCTCACCTTTGAAGAAGAAGGCATGCTCTTTAAAAGAATTCCCGAGGTCTTTGATTGCTGGTTTGAATCGGGGTCGATGCCCTATGCGCAAAACCACTTTCCCTTTGAAAACGAAGAGGAGACAAAAAAAGCCTTTCCCGCCGATTTCATTGCAGAAGGGATTGATCAGACGAGGGGATGGTTTTACACCTTAACCATTCTCAGTACAGCTCTTTTTAATCAGCCTGCTTTCAAAAATGTCATCGTTAACGGAATCATTTTAGCAGAAGATGGGACAAAGATGTCCAAGCGGCTCAAAAACTATCCCGAGCCAACAGCTGTAATGGATCAGTATGGAGCAGATGCCCTGCGTCTCTACTTGATGCACACGCCTGCCGTTGCAGGAGAGGATGTGCGCTTTTCAGAAAGGGGAGTAGAGCTTGTGTTGCGCCAGTTTCTGATCCCTCTTTGGAACGCTTACCATTTTCTCTCTACATACGCTGTTATCTATCAGTGGAAGCCCCGTCCTTTTCAAAAACCAAAAAGCGAGATGGATCGCTGGATCCTCTCCTATCTTCAGCGAGTCATTCTGGAAGTGACGGCCTCTCTGGACAGCTACCGGATCGATCAGGCAGTCGCTTTGCTCATCACCTTTGTCGAGCATCTGACAAACTGGTACATCCGCAGGTGCCGCCCCCGCTTTTGGGCAGATGTTGAGAGCGAGGATCGAAGCGAGGCTTTTTTAACGCTCTACACAGTCCTTGAACGATTCAGCAGGGTGGTGGCTCCGCTTGCTCCCTTTCTTGCAGAGAGGCTCTATCAAGGGCTGAAGAAAGAGACAGGCCCGCTTTCAGTCCATCTTTGTGATTTTCCCTCGTATGAGTCTTCCCTGCGCGATATGGAGTTGGAAAGAGAGATGGAAGCGGTTCAGGACGTGGTGAGTGTAGGACATGCACTGCGCAAGGAACAACGGCTGAAAGTGAGGCAGCCTTTAAGATGCGCCTTTGTCGCAACGTTTGATTTAGAAAGACTGCGTATTCTTAAATCAAAAGAGAGCTTGATCAGAGAGGAGCTTAACGTCAAAAAGGTCGCGTTCAAAACAGACGAATCGGAGTTTTTTGAGCTGATTGCCAAGCCAAATTATCGCATCTTGGGAAAAAGAGTCGGCCGCTTGATAAAACCCTTAGAAAAGGCGATTGCTCAATTCAGCCGTTCTGATCTCCAGCGCCTTCTTGATGGAGCCTCTTTGCCTCTTTCTATCGAGGGCCAAGAGATTGTGCTCACTTTAGAAGATGTTGCGGTGGAAAGGAAGATCATAGAAGGGGTGGTCGCCTTGGCGGCGGCGGGAGTGAGCGTGGCTTTTGATACGACGCTTAACGAAGATCTTCTCATGGAGGGGCTCGCGCGAGAGCTTGTCAACAAGATTAATACGATGCGTAGAGACGCCGCTCTTCATGTTTCCGACCGCATTCAAGTGACGATTGAGACAACGGATCGCGTTGAGAAGGCGTTTGATTTGCATTGTGATTACATCTGCCATGAAGTGCTTGCGACTCAAGTCTTTTTTAAACCTTGCTCCAATGGAAAGGAATGGGATCTGAATGGCGAACCGACAAAGATCGAGATTACTTGGGTATAAGCGGGAGCTTTCGCGAGCGATAGCGGAAAAGAGTCCAGATCAGCGCCGCGAAAAGGGCCGCTCCCCAAACGATGAACCGCGGAGTGACAAACAAAGGGTAGCCGGGTTGAGAGGGAGAGCCGAAGCGGCTTCCCGGAGGCCAGAAGATGAATTTGGGCGCTCCTCGCAAATTCTCCTCGGGGACGAAACCAAAGTCTCGGCTGTCGGAGCTCATGGCATGGTTGTCTCCTAATACCAAATAGGACGTAGGAGGTATCAGGAGTCCATATTTTTTAATCAGTTCTTTGTCGAGCGTTCCATCTGTTTTTACGGGAGGGCCTGCATCTATGAAGGGAAGATAGGGCCTCGAGGGGGTAGAGCCGGCTGCTTTGCGACGCTCTCTTGTGACAAAAGCGGTCAAAACAGGGTCGGATTGTTTTAGGATCGGCGCTCCCATCAAATAGAAATCGCCTGTGCGGAAATAGGCATACCGCGCCGGGAGAAGCGAGTTTTGCGTAGTATCAGGGGAGAAACGGGTATCCCATTCGATTCCCAAATTAAAGAGCAGCTGGAGATGGCGGGTGTCAAATTGACAAAGCGGATGATCTTTTGGAAGCTCTTTGGTGATCCCTTGCCATAAAATCCTGTACGCCTTTCCATTGTAAAATTCATAGGTTCCATCTGGAATAGAGGAGAGATGGGGGAGAAAGAGGTTGTTGGCGGGGTGGCTGCCTGCGCGCAGGGCAAAACCATTTTTAATGACAAAGCGCGCCGTATAGAGGTTGTGAAAGAGGGTTTCCAGATGGTTCCTGTTCAGGGGAAGAAAGGAAGTCTGGGGATGTAAAACGGGGCGATAGCGATTCAAAAAGTCCCGGTCCAACCGCAGATTGTGAAGGGAGGGGTTGTGTTTGATCTCGAGATAGAGTTCTCCTTCGGGCAGTTCAAAGAGATCTTCGTTTGCTGCCTGTTTGGCTTGTTCTTTAGTCAGCAGGCGCACTTGAGCGAAATTCTTGATCCCCCATAAATCCCCGTAGTCTGCTATCCCGGGAGCGACCATCTCTCCCTTGACCTGCTTGCTTTGCAGGAGATAGAGTTTGGCCACTGGCTCATTCATCTGTTCTAAAACGATGGGAGAATAGAGGCCTTGCAGGGGAAACTGGGGAGTGACTACTTTTCCTTCGAAACGGATGAAAGGGATGTGTTCTATCTCCGGAAGCGATGGCAAAAGATCTTGTCCCTTGCGATCGATTCCATAAATGAGGCCTCCATAAAAATAGAGCTGATCTCCGGGTTTTCCAATAAGACGTTTGACATACTGCTTCTTTCCAGGAAAGAGATAGAAATAACGCGTATTGACGTCGCGAATATCCATATTCGCGCCGGTAAAAATAATCGTCGCATTTCTTTTAACGAGATCGGGATCAAAGTAGAAATGAGCCGTCTGAAGAGGAACATTGATTCCGAAATCCGTTTTCGAGACGGCAAGCCGGTCCTGTTCTTTGAAAGTCGGGCGCATCGAGCCGGATGGAATTTCATAAAACTCAAACCACATACTGCGGATGGCAATGGCAGCGAGAAGGGCAAAGCCGAGAGCAAAGAGCGAGTCCCGGATCTTTTGGAAACGGCTCTTTTTGAGATTTAATTTTGCGACCTGCTCCAGCTTTTTCGCCAGCTGATCAGCTCTTTTGCGCTCTTTAGCCTCAATGGCCTCTTGCAATGAAAAGAGCAGCCCGGCGAGCTGGTCTTTTTGAGAAGCGTTAAGCTTCCTTTTTTTTCGCTTGAAACGAGAGGCAAACTGAAACAAAAGGTGTTTCGATTTTCTTAAGGAGTACAAGAGAGCTCTTTGGCAAAGTTTTTGTTTTGAATGGAGATTTTACAGGAAAAGGAGATGCGGAATCAAGGTCTCTTTTTTGTTCGCTAAGGTCGAGGGTAGTCGGATTCCAAAGCGTGAGGGGATAAAGGGGTGTGGAAAGTTTGTTGAAAAGTTGCTTAAAAATGGAGGCGAATTTCCGCAAGTCACGGATTAAGAAAGGTCTAAGCTGCTTTTTAAAATTTGTGTGAAGATGAGTTTTAACATCTTGAAATTCAATAACATAAGAATGAGCTCTCGAGAGAGCAAGAGAGAGGCCTGGAGCGATGTTAAACCGAGCGCAAAAAGATGGGGAAACTTTGTTCATAACTCCCTTAGCTCGACTTTGCAACTTTTTGGGCCCGAAGGCCTCGAGATATTTGCTCTCGGGGGAGTTATTTAAACCAGGAAGGGGTTAAAAACCCCTTCCGTGCGACCGGTATGTCGCTAAACTAAAAGGTGAAAGTCCTTTACGGGCTCTAGTAAGGAGAACCGTTAGAGAAGGCAAGGGTGTCCATCGCGAGGTGGAATCTGAAGAAAGCCGTATACAAAATGCTGACCTGACGAACAGGAAGCGCATATGAGGCAGTGGCCCTAGGATAAGGACGCGGAAGAGTCTAAAGTCCAATACTTACTCAGAAGGGTTTATGTATATGCGACGGGTTAGCAGGAAAGTGTAGCGAATTACCCGGTGAGAGCTGCATTCACGCCTGACTAATACCCGACAAAAGAGGGGAACGACAGAGCTAGCGGTGTCCCGGAGGGGTGACGTGAACGATGTAGCAGTCAGCAGACGACGTATTAGGCGTTTTTTTTGTTTTTAACGCTGAAGGTCCGAACATGAAAACGAAGGAGAGAGCCAAACTTCTATGACAACAGATAATTGCAGAAAAGAGGAGAAATCCAAAGCTAACTCAGAAGAATCGGAAGAGAGTTCCGTTTCGCTTCTAAGCAGCGCAATGGCTGTCAAGGCAGAGAGGGAAAACTCTATCCTACCTAGCAGCCACGATGTCTATGTCGCCACGATAGAAGGCATTGTGGATGAATGTAACATACAGGAGGCCATTAAGGCGGTCAAACGCAACAAGGGCGCTCCTGGAATAGACGGTATAACTACTGAAGAGATCAAGAAGGTCATGCAAGAAAGATGGCCTCAAATCAAACAGTCCATTCTCGATGGAAAGTACTGCCCAATCCCAGTAAGAAGGGTGGAAATTCCGAAACCGGATGGCAGTGGGGTTCGACGATTGGGAATCCCAACAGTCATGGATCGCATTATCCAGCAGGCAATACATCAAGAATTGGTCCTTGTTTTCGATACCACATTCTCGAAGCACAGCTATGGATTTAGACCGAATCGAAGCGCGCACCAAGCGGTGTTACAAGCCCAAGAATACATCCAAGAAGGGTGCGA
>Ga0156232_139_pt1 | contig 8718 bp, 7 predicted proteins | sample RifCSPlowO2_12_FD_107879 | JGI IMG/M metagenome (GOLD analysis project Ga0156232, IMG submission 107879) | Chlamydiae bacterium RIFCSPLOWO2_12_FULL_49_12
AGAAATCATGACTCATTCCGTAAATGCTGAACAGCATGTCTTCCTGCTTCAACTTCAACAGTTACTAACTCTAGATGATGACTACGCCATGCGAAAAATCAATTCGTTACTCCGTCGGCAATTTCCCGGAGACAACTTAATTGAGCAAGTCCATCACCTCATCTACCTTTCCTTTAGGGATCCAATGAGAGAAGATCTCAAAAAACGAATCCTTGAGATTGTAGAGAGCCGGCTCCTCTGCGTTTAAGCTTGATCTCTGTTCAAAGGGACTTACCCCTTGCCTACATTATATTTGAATGGTAAAGTGGGAATATATTCTGCTCTCAAAAACAATGCTCACTCAAGATCTCAAAGAGGCGTGGTTTCAGTTTCTCGACTTTGTTCAAGACAAATGTAGCGCAACGGAATTTGAAAACTGGTTTGCACCGATCAAAGTCCTAGAAGGAACAAGCGGAGAACTCACGCTTCAAGTTCCCAACATCTTCGTCCAGCAGTATCTTATCGACAACTACAGGAAAGATCTGCGCTCCTTTTTGCCTGAGCGTTCCGACGGCTCGCTCTCTCTTCGCTTTTCCATCGCCGACGAACCGCCTCCCAACCCGCCTGCCCTTCCTCAATCTTCGCTGCCCCAAACCCCCTCTCTAAATGACGGAGTCAAGCTCAACCACGCGTACACCTTTCCTCACTTTATTGAAGGTCCGGCCAATCAGTTTGTCAAATCGGCCGCTCTCGGCGTCGCCATGCGTCCGGGAAAATCCTACAATCCTCTCTTCATCCATGGGGGAGTCGGCCTGGGAAAGACCCATCTCTTGCATGCCATCGGCCATTATGTGATGGAACATCACAAAAAGCTCAAGATTCAGTACATCAGCACCGAAGGGTTTATCAATGACCTTGTCAGCAGCTTGCGCAACAAATCCAGCGCCAAACTCAAACAGTTCTACCGCTGTCTGGATGTTCTTTTGATTGACGATATTCAATTCTTGCAAAACCGTCTCAATTTTGAAGAAGAGTTTTGCCACACTTTTGAGGCGCTCATCCAGCAAAGCAAACAGGTCATCGTCACGAGCGACAAACCTCCCGGCCAACTGAAGCTTTCCGAGAGAATGATTGCGCGCATGGAGTGGGGCTTGGTCGCCCACATCGACATTCCCGATTTCGAGACCCGCGTCGCCATCTTGCAGCACAAAGCCTCTTTAAAGGGCATCCGTCTCCCTCACAAAGTCGCCTATTTCATCGCAGAGCACATCTTCAACAATGTACGCCAACTTGAAGGAGCTCTCAATCGTTTGAGCGCCTATTGCCAGCTGATGGGCAAGGAGATCTCCGATGAAGTGATGGCATCGAGTCTGGGAGAATGGGTGCAAACACGCCCTTCCAAGAGGATCTCCGTCGAAGCCATCCTCAAAAGCGTAGCGACGCTCTTCGAGGTGAAAGAGAGCGATCTGCGCAGTCCCAAGCGCACCAAAAAGATCGCCTTTCCACGCCAGGTAGCCATGTATCTGGCCAAAGAGCTGGTCAGCGACTCTCTTATGAAAATCGCCCAATCCTTTGGGGGGAAAACTCACTCCACGCTCCTGCACTCGTGGAAAAAGATTGCCCACCAAGTTGAAAAGGACGAGAAACTCAAACGTCAAATCGAGATGGCCAGAAGAGACATTGAAAAATGAACAGAGAAAAGACCGACGCAGTCAAAAACTCGACTTTGTACGTTTTTTGACAGCCGGATTTCGAGGAGGCGGCTCCCAGGCTGCAATTAATTTCGAAGGAAGGGTTAAAGCAACCCTTCCTGAGAAATTAATTGCGACATTGTTTGTATATATAAAATGGCATCTCTTACCTGCACTCTTTTGCAGGAAAAGGCTCTTCACTTCTGCAGGCGACGGAAAGTCCAAAAACAGGCCCTGAAAAGCTGTTCTTCAATGCCTCTGCAGCCATGCGAAACGTCATTTGCGTTGTCATAAAATCTGCGATCAGAAGCAGGGTTTGATCCGCAATTTTCCTTTTCTTTCTTAAGACAAAAAGCTCTTGAGAAAAGCCTGTTTTGAGAATAGATAAAGAGGGCCGAAAGAGAAACCGTCCCACCTCCCTTGCAAGAAGAGCGTTGGAGTCGTAGCCAACAAAAAAGCGGCTTCCCAAGGGAAGAGGAAGAGGTAATATGAGATCGGGAATCGGCCAATTCAGCGCCACCAACTGTGCTGTAATAAACGCAGCGAACGTGCGCGCGAGCGCGAACTGACGTCCCTCTTTGAATGCGGTTAAAAGAGAGACGACAGGGCCTTCATATTCAAAAGCGGCCGCTAACCGAAGCGCTTGCGCAGGACAGCGGCCGCACAGGCTCTTTCTATTCTCAAGAGGAGCAAAACAGACCCTGCAGCGCTCGCCGGGAGAGAGCAGCGTAAACTGTTCAAGGCACGCTTTGCAGAGAAGCTTTCGCTCTTTTACGAAGGCACTGCAGTGAAAACAAAGAGGAGGAAAGAGAAAGTTAAGGGCTGTTCGAAAAGCGGTCATCTCACGGGAAGTCTTAAGATTTCCCACCTCCCCTCTTTTCTTTTTCCCTGCAAGAAAAAAGAAGGGCTCTCCTTTTCCTGGAAGATAAGCATAAACGAGCTCAGATCGCTTGGAGTGCAGAGGGCTTCAAGTGTGCCCCGAAAGCTCTCTCTCTCTTTGTCTTTAACCAAAAAGGTTCCATAGGCCCATCTCTCTTTTCTCTTAAAAAGCTCAAATCTCTCTGAAGAGATCGTGCAAAGCTCTCTCTTTTCGTTCATCGAAACGGCCCCGAGATGGCGGCAGGTGAGCGTCTGGCTCTTTCCATCAAAGCAAAGATCGCAAACAAGCTCATGCGCCTTCAAGAGATTCCCAAAGGAAAATTCTCCCTTTGAAAGATGCGCTCGCATCATCCAGGGGGCATCTTTTGCCTGATAGATGTCAAGAGAGGTTTCATAAGATAAAGTCAAGGGCAGATCGCTCTTCACTGTTCCGCAAAAGAGAGGAAGAGAGAGATGCCATTGCTTCTTGACGAGATTGCCTTCAAGAAGCCATGTGGCGGTCTTCTGAGAAGAGAGCAAGGTAAATGGAAAGGCGCTATGCTTCAAAAAGGCATCTTTTACCGTCACGGAACAGTGCAGATCAGGGTATGCATAGCTTCCCTGAAGACTCAGCTTGCCTCCCCATTCTAAAGAAGGAAAGAGAAGAGCAAGAAGAGGCGCATAAAGAGAGGGAGCGAGCTGTTGGGAGGCAAACCGGAGACGCTCAATCCGGGTTTTTAATAGATCGGCTTCTACATGCAAGGGAGGGCCGGGAGTCTCTTGCATCCGGAGATGAGCAATGATCTTGCAGGAGGGGTAGGCGCCCAGGATCTCACCCTCAATCTGCAAGGGGAGCTCCTCGCTCTCTTGATACGCCTCGGCAAGCTCTTGGGAAAAGAGAGAGGCGACCTGATCGATGCCTCCCTGCAGGCAAAAACGCGTTTTATCAAAGAGAGAAGGGCCCTCCGCTACAAGTCTCCCTTCGAGTCCTGCAAAGGAGCCTTTGGCGTCACATGCGAACATGCGGCCGACCTCCGCGGAAAGGGCGCCTTGAAGATGGGAGAGATTCCACATCTCCCCTGTTTCTGAGATCAAATCTGCATCCGCGTCCTCAAACAAGAAGCGGCAGTGATCTAACTCTCCCTCTTGTGAAAAGCGCGCGCTCCCCTCGCACCTCTTGACCCCTCCCAGCCATCCTTTGTGCAAGTTTTGCAGCTTCAGATCTAAAAATGAGCACTTCCTCATCTCGATCCCTTTCTCACTTAAAAAAAGTTCTCCATTGAAGAGCCCTTCGCTCACTTCCCATTCTAAAAGAGCAGGGAAGCGCTGGCCAAAAATCTCTTGGCCCACCTCGACAATTTCCCTGTCGCACTCTCTGAAAACAGCATGAAGCCCCCCCTCGTCGCTGCAAATCAATTTCAGGTGCGCCGCAGCTTTCTTCTCAAAATCCATCTCTATCTCTAGCGCCCTAGCACGCCAGTCATCAGCACGAAGCACTCCCATGCAGGCAAGGGAGCTCCCTTCCCGGAGCAGGACTCCCTGAACTGTTCCTACAAGCGGCTCTCGAGGAGATTTTGATACGGCTGCCTCCACCCTTGCAAGTTCCCAGTCTCCTTGTCCAAATGGATTCTGAAGCACGACTTTCCCTTCGCTCAAAGAGGCCTTTAGGGAGAGCTCTTGAAGAGAGTTAGGAAGAGTCACGGAAAATTCTCCCTTCTGGAAAAAGAAGTCCATGCTCTCTTTGGGCTTTCCAACGATGAGATTTTGTACTCTTCCCTCCCCTTTCAGCGTCAGAGGAATAAAAGAGGAGTCCATCTCTCCTTCTCCTGAAAATTCCACCGTGCCTCCACGCACTTCCCAGTCGGGCAAGAACCCTGCAAGGGAGGCGAGGGGAGCTCCTTGCACCCTCGCCGTGTATTCTGATTCTTTCCACGAGGCAACGAAGAGAGGACACCGCTCTTCCGGGTCGGAAGAGATTCTCGCCTCGCCTCCCTTCTCTTTTTGATTCCTGAAAAAAAACTGCCACTTCTCATCGCCGAAAGAGAGGACTCCTTCCCATCGCACGGAGTGGATGCGGGCCAGTAAAGAAGAAAACCGGGAACAGATCGACAGGAGATCTTCTCCCTTCCCCTCCAAAAGGACGTCTTTCATCTTTAAACTAAGGCGCAAGGAAAAGGGAGAAAGGGCGCACCGGATCTTGAGTTTTACCTCAGGCGCTTCCAGGCGCCACTCTGCGGCTGAAAGGGAGACCTCTTTCAGATGAAGAGAGCTCCCTTCGATGCTGCTCTTTTTGAAGGCTGCCTTAACCTCAGGAAAGGAAAGAGCCAGCGCTCCGCGCACCCCCCATTGAAACAGAGAGTCCCGAAAGAGAACAAGAGAGAAAACAAAGAGAACAAGCACGGCAAAAAGAGTCTTTTTCCAACCTCTCCTGCTTTTTCGGATCATGTTTTTAGCCTTAAACTCTAAGTGACCATCTCGAGATATCTTTGCCGGCTGAACAGCTTCTCTACCTCATCGGGGCTCTCTAGGCGCATCTTAAAAAGCCATCCCTCTTTTTCCGGAGAGAGATTGAGCTTTTCGATCTTTTCTCCTCTTAAATCATTAACGGCAAGCACCTCGCCGGATACGGGAGCATAAAGATCCGCTGCGGCCTTTGTCGACTCGATGACGCACACCTCTTCATCTTGCTTCACTCTCTTTCCCACAAAAGGAAGTTCGACATAGACAATATCTCCAAGCTCGCGCTTGGCGTGTTCGCTAATTCCTACGGTACCAATCCCCTCTTCATCGATCAAGATCCATTCATGCGTTTTGGAATACTTCATATGACCTCAAGGTAAAAAATGCAAACTGGCCCACAAACTGCTTTGTTGGCCGATGTTGTAAAGAACAGAAGAGAGAGTGAAGTGCTGGGGAGCGCCCTGGTAGCGGTTCAGCTTGTAGGTAAATCCCAGGCGCGGACATTGAACAGGATCAAATCCATGCAGGGCTGCGGAGGGGAAAAAAATCTTCATCTCATAGTGCTTTCTTCCCATATCACTCTCTACTTCAATAAGATCGGGGTCGCACAAGGGATGGCTCTCTTCCGAACGGAAGTGGGTCACTTCCTGAACCCGGATGCCGTAGGCGGGCTGGGGAAGGAGGATAAAGTGGTGGCAAAAGCCGGTAGCGTAACCGGCGCTCTTCACGTCGCGCGTGTCAAAAAAGAACTCCATGCTATCTCCCTTAGCGTAGTCTGGATAGAAAGACTCTTGAAAGGGCTGATTTACTTTTACTAAAAGAGAGACTCCCTCTTCGCTCCACCCCAAAAACACTTGGGCAAACGGCTCCTCGTTAAGAAGGGCGGAGGTGTCCGGAAGAAGCGCGCCTTTGAAAGGCTCTCTCTTCACATAGGGAACGCCAAGAGAGAGTCGAAAAAAATCAACAGGTAACAGCGGCGGGACGCTTTCTAAAAGAGGAACGTTCACCCATTCTCCCGTTTAATTTCGACAATACCGCCCTTCTCTTGAAGTTCTTGCAAGAATGCTTCGAAACGGAGGCGCTTGGCATCATCTGCAAGAAGGGCCTTGCCCTTTTCGCGCAGCGCTTCACTTCCCTCAACTCCTCCGCTTTCTCGGGAAAGAAGATGGAAAAAAGAGGCGGCTCCCGTGCTGCTTCCTTGCACGGAAGACCACGCAGGGGGGGCCAGGGCAAAGAGCTCCTCGACATCAAAACCTTGAGGATCTTTGCGTGTCAGCAGGGCTTCTCTTTTCTGAATGAGCCAAGGAACGCGGGCGCCTGTCTTTTCACATGAGATCCAAAAAGAAGTCTCGTTTTGTTCTAACTCAGCTTTGACTCTTTGGACGAAGGGAACAAAGCGATTCCATGCATAGAAGTCCAAGGAGGGCTGTTTTCCTTCGCATCCGAGCGCTCTTTCTAAAGCTCTAAAAAGAGGGGCAAGAAGCAGAGCTCCCACACGCTCTTTCACTTCGCTAAGCGGTTTTACGCCTCCTTCTTTTGTTCGAAACGAGGCATCCCTCTGCGCCATCTCTTTGCAGCTCATTTCCAATTTGCGCTCAAGAAGCTCTGAGAAAAGCGGATCGCTTTTGACTTCGGCAAAGGTGAGAAGTTTCTTGTTTTGAGCTCTCTCCAAGACGCGCACCGTCAAATAATGGACGCCGTCCTCAGAAAAATTTTCTAATTGCTCGCTGGATTGAAGAGCCTTCCAAAAAGCCTGAAGATCCTTCACTCCCTTAAAGGGCAAGGGATGGGTCCCTTTCATCCTAAAACTGACCCATTCATGATGCAGAGGGGCTTGTTCAAAAGCCGCAGCGAGCCTTGGAGAATCGTTTTTCACCATCTGCTCCCGTGCAAACTGATCGATTGCTTTACGCTTCTTTTCAAAAAGCGCGTCCAGAAAGGCAAGCCGGGAATCCATGGTCCCCCCCTCCTCTTTTTCAAGAACGGGAAATTCCTTTTTAAGAAGCGTCCAGTGAGCCGTCTCGCCTTCCCAGTTAAGGGTCTCTTTCAGCGGAATGTCCAAAGAGAGCGTGGCAAGATCCACTTCACGCCACTCAAGACGCAGCGCGCTTGAAATGAGCTCAGGACAGCGCTTCTCCACCTCCTCTACGCTAAGCAGCTCTTCGGGGAGATCCGCTCTTAAGGCATGCTCAGGGGCCGTCTTCTCAAGATAAAACTGAAATCGGAGAAGATCGTCAAACGCGCCCAGCCTAAGCTCTTGAGGGAGTTCGTAGAGATCGACTTTAGCCGATTCATTGGCAAAGGCGGCAAAACCGTCATAGAAGAGAGGATCATGCAGAAGCGTCTTTCCCGACATGTCGAGAAGGCGAGAAAAGAGAAGGACTTTTTGCCAGGCTGCAACCATGCTCGTTTCTTCAAAACCGAGCAGCTTAGCTTCCTCAAAAAGGTAGCGGGAGGCATCTTCTAATGAAATCTTTTGGCCGTACGTCTTCTCGGCTCCGGTGATGGCGTTGTGAAGAAGATCCCCTCTGGCCTCTTCCAAAGAGAGAGTGATCCCCTCCCTCTTTGCCCGGGCGGCTCCGCTCAAAATCGTTTGGCTGATAAGATCAATAAAAGCCTCTCCAAACCAATCCTTAACGGAATCGAACCCAAAGAGAGAGAGATCTCTCCTTTCCAGTGTAGGGTCCGGTGAGATCCAGGAGTACTGCTTTTGCTGCAGAAGCAGCATTCTCTTCACCAAATCCGGAGGAATCTTCTTTTGTTCCAGAAAAAGCGAGGCTAAAAGAGAGAGCGTCTTAGGTTGAGCTTTAAGCTGCGCCTTGAGCTCTTGAAGATGTTCATTCACCTTGGGAGCTAAGCTCTCCCACACCTTATCTGCGCAAATAAAGGGAACTTCCGGATGGACATAGGGCTGATAGCTTTTCACGCGTTCCAGCCGCTCCTCAAGATCCCGACTGAGAAAGGGGAAAAAGGCGGCAGCAAGCCTCTCCGCCAGCTGAGGCCTTAAGATGCTCTTTTCTAAAAAATCATCGTGGAGCAAGTTGGGCATCCCTGACTTAATGGTCTCTTGAGTCAGAAGGCGAGAAACTGCCGTCAGCTCCTTCAAGGTGAAAGAGGAGCCGTCAATGCATCTTCCTGCAACGGAATCTACCTCCTCTTTTTGAGCAGGAAGATAGCTCCTGAAAGAACCGAAAAAGGAGAAAGAGATGACGATAAAAAATGTGACAATGAAAAAGAAGAATTTTTGATGCTTGCGAAAAAATTTTAACATAGGCGCTCTCTCCTTTTTGTTGTCCTTGGCGCACCGCCGGAACAGAAAGGGTTAAAGAGGGCAGATGATGCGCTCTTTTTGCCTACAATCTGTAAACTCCGGCAAGAATTGTCGGGGCAAAGTATAGCATAGGAAGGATTTTTTCTTTCACTCTCCCGCCGTGAGCAAATAGGCAAGGCAGGCGGGTCGAAAAAAGTTGCAAACTCGAGTTCAAACGAAACTTTGAAAAAGATTGCACTAAATTTTTTCTTCCCCACAATGTTTGCCATGCAACATGCAAAAAGGAGGAGGCGTTATGGCTTCCATTGCTCCTTTGGAGCGTACTCTCTTAGGCGTTGTAAACACAATTGCCCGCAGCGCCTATGTGACTGAAAAAGAGGTCAAAGAGGTCCCCTTTTACGAAAGGATCTTTCGCGCTCTCTTTGCCTGGACCGGCTTGATCGACTCCACGATCCAATC
>Ga0156232_138_pt1 | contig 7413 bp, 6 predicted proteins | sample RifCSPlowO2_12_FD_107879 | JGI IMG/M metagenome (GOLD analysis project Ga0156232, IMG submission 107879) | Chlamydiae bacterium RIFCSPLOWO2_12_FULL_49_12
AATTGGATTTCCTTGCTCTACCAGTGATATTTCAACCTTAAATATTTACTAATTAGAATGATACGTCTATCCCGCAACAATCTATCTGGCTTTCCTTCCAAACAATCTTTAAGTAAAGTACACTTACCTTAAACAGGTAGAATTAGGCAAGCAGACATGAAAATCACCAAAGAAGAGCTCATTTCCATCATAGCGCAATTTAATCCTTGGTGGAAAAATGAAAAGATCCCGGATCTTCCGCCTTGGCATCGAGGCGCATTCAGAGAGCTGATGCGATGGATAGAATCTCCTCCCGTACAAAGGGCCGTGCTGCTTTCCGGTCCTCGACAAGTGGGAAAAACCACCCTGCTGCTTCAAGCCGTTCAGAAGCTTCTCGACTCGGGATCGCCTGCAGCAAATATACTGTACGCGACATTTGACCATCCCATTTGTAAACTAGCAGGGCTTGATGCAGTTTTGGAAGCCTGGCGTGAGCTGGAACCAAGAAAGGACGGTCCCGAATACCTGTTCCTTGATGAGGCACAATTTATTAAAGACATCGGCACGTGGATAAAACACCATGTAGATTTCTTCAAGACACAGCGGATTATCTTCACCGGTTCCGCTACACCGTTGATTCATGCAAACCAAGAGTCCGGAGTCGGACGCTGGCATAATATAGGTATCGCTACGCTATCATTTTATGAATATCTGCAAATTAAAAGGGTGAAACTACCTCAAATCCCATCTATTTCATCAATCGAATCCCTATTCCCCCTTACCCCCGGCGATCGGCTCAAGATGGTAGCGGCTGCAACAGCATTAATTGGACACTTCCATGAATATCTAATCCGCGGAGGGTTCCCTCAAACTGTCCTTGTCGACAGTATTACGCAATCGCAGAGACTCCTGAGAGAAGATATCATTGACAAGGTTCTTAAAAGAGATATGACCGCTCTTTTCGGAGTTCGCAGAATTATGGAACTCGAGCAGATGTTTATATTTTTATGCATGCATGATGGAGGCATGCAAGATACGCAAACCATTTCTAAAGACCTCGGAATTGCAAAGCAAACTGTTCAAAGCTTTGTTGATCTTTTTGAAGCAACTCACCTTATCTATAGGCTCCCTCCATTTGGTTACGGCAAAGAAGTCCTTCGAGGGAAAAACAAGATCTATCTTTGCGATCCCGCAATAGCTCCGGCCGTACTCATCAAGGGAAAAACAATTCTTGAAAACCCTCATGCGCTGAGTCAATGCGTTGAAACGGCAATGATCGGACACCTACTATCCCACTTTCGTACAAGCCAGGCCCGCTTTAGTTACTGGCGCAGTCCCAGAAACAAGGAGGTCGACCTAGTTGTGGAAGTAGATGGCATTGTAGTGCCATTCGAAGTCAAATATCAGGCTCAGACAGTTCAAAAGCGAGACGTTCCCGGTCTCATTGAGCTGGCCGGCAAAAAGCCTGCCATTGTTCGCGGCTATGTAATAACGAAATCGCCAAGCGATCTAGGCCTTCTTGAGGATCCGCCTGGAAACAAAATTTACATAAAGGTTCCCGCCTCCCTATTCTGCTATTGGTTAGGCGAATCGGAATTCCATCAAAAGAATCTATTAGTCGATCTTGAAAAGGCGTAAAAATTGATGCAATTAGACACTAGCCGGAATTTAGAGGAGGGGAAAGTGAAGCGTAAAGCGCGTCCCCTTGTTGATCTCCGACTCCACAAAGATTTTCCCTTCGTGCTTTTCGACAATCGTCTTGACGATCGAAAGGCCCAGGCCGGCCCCTCCGAAGGCGCGCGAGCGCGCCTTGTCGGCTGTATAGAACCGCTCGAAGATCCGCTTGAGATCGTCTGCCGCAATGCCGGCGCCCCGGTCGGAGACCCGAAGCAAGACGCCCTCTTCTTGCGACTCAATTTCAACCTCGATTCTGGCGGGCGGAGAGGAATACCTGGCCGCATTCTCCAAGAGATTGAAAAGAGCCAGCTCCAAGAGGTCGGCGTCGCACGAGAGCGACACTCCTATCTCCGGCGAGCGCAGGACCACTTCCGCATCGGGAAAGAGCGGAAAGAGCATGTGACGGCAATTTTCAACAAGCTGAGAGAGCTTGCGCCTCTCCAGCTGTAAAGATGAGCGCCTCTCCAGGCCGGCTAGAATAAGAAGCCCTCTGACAAGCTTTTCCATCCGCTCGGCGTTCTGCACGATCTTTTGCGTGATCTGAGAGAGCATCTCGCGCGAGATCTCGGGAAGGTCCTGCAGCGTCTCGGCAAACCCCTTGATGACCGTAATGGGAGTCTTGAGCTCATGCGAGGCGTTTGCCACAAAGGCTTTTCCCATCTCCACAGCCTGCCTTTGATCCGAGCGGTCGCGGATGAGAAGCACCCCTCTCTTGCAAGAGCCGAAGCTCGCCTCAAGCTCAAACGGCCCTCTTCTTTCAAAGGAGCCCTTCACCGCCGTCTTTTCGCAGCGCGCGCGGTTGAGCAACTGCGCTCCGCACTCAAGCAGCGGATGAAAGAGCCGGTCCATCCTCTTTTTGATGAGCTCCCCCTTCTCTCTTTCCAAGACACGGCAGGCAAAGCGATTCGCATGGGTGATGCGCAGGCGGCCGTCGACGCGGACAACTCCTTCTTCAAGAAGATCGAAAAGCTCTTCTTCCCTTCGCCTTTTTTTAAACATGTCAATTGATCGTCACGTTCACGATACTGCTCTCTCCGCCTCCGCTGCTCACCGCCGAAACCCCGTACGCCACCGTCGCTCCCTGCGTCTGGCCGCTGTCGACATAGGCGGTCTGATTTCCTTCCAGCACTCCTTGCAGCACACCCTCTTTATAGATCCGATAGGCCGTCACGTTAGAGGTCGGGCTTAAAGACCAGCTGAGACAATTTTGAAAATCAATCCTTCCCGACACAAGCACACCCTCTTGATAACCCGTAAGAGAAAGAGGCGGCAGGGGAAGAAGCTCTGTCGTCGCGGCCTTGATCAGGGAATGCACGCCGTCCTGACAGGACCATGTTGCCGCCGCCTCGCCCTTTTGATTCACGGCAATCTGGGCATCCGTTCCGTTATGTCCCGCCTCGGAGAGGTTTGCAGGCGAAGACCACGCCCCCCCTAGATTAAACGTCGCCGCCTGAACCACCCAGTCCACTCCGTCGAAGCGCTGCCACACCGCCGCGGCCTGCCCCGCATCATTGAGCGCGACCTTAGGAGAGATCGCATCCTTTCCTGCCGCCGAGAGATCCAGCGGCGCCGACCAATTCTCGCCATAACTCTTCGTCGCCGCCTGAATGATCCGGTTGACTCCATTAGAGCGGCTCCAGACGGCCGCGGCTTTTCCGGAGGCATTTAATGCGATCTGAGGCGTCTCAGCATCCTGTCCCGCAAGCGAGAGGGAGACCGGCGCGCTCCACCTCTCTCCCACCTCCAGCTCCACACTTTGGACGATCTTATTAACGCCGTCGGATCGACTCCAGACAATGACCGTCTGGTCGTTGTCATTCATCGCGACCTGAGGCCTCTCGGCAGCCTGGCCGCTTGCCGAAAGAGGCGTGCCATAGAGCGGCCACATCGTCGGCCAGCGCCCGCCGTAAAAGGAGAGCATCCCGTAAATCATTTGAGGAAGCCCGTCTTTTTGCACCCAGACAATGGCGATGCGGCCCCTGTCATTCATCGCCACCTTTGCTTGAAACGCCAGATGCCCCTCTGCGGAAAGAAAGGCTCTCTCTCCCCAAGCTCCCCCTAAGCTCCCTTTGGAGGCCTTAAGCTCCAAGGGAGCGACGTTATTTCCCACCACGGCAACGGCCTCCCCTGAGCCGTTGAAGGCGGCGTCCGCATCGATATCCAGCTCTCCCATGTAGACGGAGACGGGAAAAGTCCACGGCTTTCCGAAGAGGGAGGAAGAAGAAAAGATCGCCGCATAGGGCGGCACCACAAATCCTCCTCCCCACACCGCAAGGATCTGTCCGAGCGCATTGATCTTCACGTGGGGATCGGTGCAAATCTCATACAGGGCGCTTCTGAGCGCCTCCGGCGCCGACCAGCTCCCTTTAAAGCTCATCTGCGCCGTCCTGACACTTTGGTTAGAGATCCACACCGCCACCGTCTTCCCGGATCCGTTAAGGGCGACGTGCGAAGAAAAGGAGTCCTCGGAGCTATCCGAGATGATGAGAGGCGCCGACCAATTCTGACCGTTGAGAGCGGCTGCAAAGAAAAGAGAGAGCGCAAGCAAAACAATCCCCGTTCCTTTCATCCTGCCTCCTTAAATGGGTTTGGCTGCCGCCTGAAGAATCTGATGGCTTCCGTTGGAGCGGAGCCAGAGCGCCAGCGTCTGCCCGGCATTATTAAGGGCTGCTAGGGGACCGACGGCGTTCTGTCCCGGCTGCGACAAAACGGCCAAATCGGACCACGCCGAATAGTCGTAGGTAAGAGCAAAGATCAGCTCATTGCCCCACATCGCCTTGTTCCAGACGACGACGGCGCCGCCCGAATAGTTAAACGCAATGCGCACATAGTCCATGGGTCTTTCCGTGCTTGTTAAAAAAATCGGCGCCGTCCAGCTTCCTCCGAAGACAAGCGTCCCCATCTCGTACGCCGTCTTTTCTCCTACTGCGCGCCTCCACGAGGCGCGGACATTGCCGTAGGGGTCCATCAAGAGAAACGTCGAGGAGACGGCGGGCTTTTTGGAAAGATTCGCCCCGCTTCCCCACGCTCCTCCAAACGTCGACGTCCTGGCTTGGACGACGTCTTCCCGGATCCAGACGGCCGCCGTCTGCCCCGCGTCATTGAAGGCAAGGGCCGGAGCCGACGCATTCCCTCCTGTCGAAGAGAGCGCCTCTGCCGCTGACCAGCCTCCGCCGAAAAGAAGCGTTGCCGCCTCCACAAGGAAATAGCTCCCGTCGCTTTTGCACCAAAGAGCCGCTGCCTGACCGGAGGCATTGATGGCAACTCTTGGACTGTTTACGGCAGTTCCCAAAGACGTGAGTGAGACGGGCGCGGTCCAGCTCCCCCCGAAGACAAGCGTTGCCGCCAGGATGTCGGCATTGGCGCCGCTTATCCTTGTCCAGACAGCCACTGCTTGCCCGCTTGCATTGAGCGCCACTTGAGGCTCGGAAGAGAGGTCTCCTTGCGAAGAGAGGTCCACTGCCGCCGACCAACTTCCCCCAAAGCTAAGCGTCGCCGCCTGCACGACGCCGCCGCGCACCCAGACGGCAACCGCCTGCCCTGCGTCATTCAAGGCCGCCTTTGGTTCGGCCGCATCCGCTCCTGCCGCCGAGAGATCGACAGGAGTTGACCACACTCCCGAAAGCCCCGCCCGAAAAGAGAAGATCAAAAGGAAAAAAAGAGAGCCGAAAAGCCCCTTATTGCAAGATCGCATCGCCAAGCTCCACTGTGGGATAGAGGTTTTCATATCCGGCATCCGTTATGATGACAGTATCTTCGTAGCGCACCCCTCCTACGGAGGGGAGATAGAGCCCCGGCTCCACCGTAAAGACCATCCCCGGCTTTAATTGCAGATCTTTGTCTTGGCTCTTGACGTGAAGGCGCGGGGGCTCGTGCACCTCGAGTCCCACCCCATGGCCTAAGCTGTGGGGATAATACGCGAGAAGCTTTTCTTTTCGAAAGACTCTTCTTGCCGCCGCGTCCGGCTCTTTCACTTTGACCCCGGGCCGGCAGAGCTTCAGAGCCTCTTTCTGCGCCGCATGCACCGCCTCATAGAGCCTCCGCATCTTTGCTTTCGGAGGCCCCAAAAATAAGACCCGCGTCATGTCGGAGTGGTAGTGGTCCACCACGACCCCGATGTCAATCAGCACCGCATCGCCTCGCTTCAAGCGCGTCTCAGCGCTCCGGTAGTGAGGCATCGAGCTATTGGCTCCAAAGGCAATGATCGGAGAAAACCCCAGGCGCTCCGCCCCTTTTTTTAGACAGAAGATCTCAAATTGCCGGGCCGCTTCCCGCTCCGTCATCCCGACTCGAAGCGAACGCCTGATCTCTTCAAACCCCTGCCACAAAAGCCGAGCGCTTTTCTTGAGCGCCTCGATCTCGCCGGCATCTTTGATGACTCTAAGCTCTTTTAAGGGAAGAGCCCAAGGATGAAGAACCATCCGTTTTTTAAGCTCTTTGTAGCGCAAGTAGCTCGTCTTATGAGCATCGAAGGAAAGCCGCCCCGCCCCCTCCTTTTTCAAAAACGCCTGCAGCTTCTCTAAGCTCTGCAAGCTCACGGGAAGAGAGGCTTTTTCTTTGGCGGCTTCAAGATACCTTCCGTCGACAAAAAGATGCGTCTTATTGGGCGTCGCAACCAGTGTCCCTTCCGAGAGCTCAAGTCCCGTGAGATAGAAGAGATCGACCGGATTTTCAATCACGCACGCTGCGACTTTTCTCTCTTTTAGCATCCGTTGAAAGGCAACCGCTCGACCTTGTGCTTCCATGCCCATCCCCATTCAAAAAGGAAGATTGATCAAAAAATAACTTTAATTTTCAATGGAAATATTAGCAACCAAAAGAGGCGTTTTCCGATGAAGCTCTCTCTCTCTTTACCGCTCCTTCAGCCATCCCCTGATCTCTTCAAATCCCTTCCATCAAAGGCAACTTCTTCTAAATAAGTTGGGGTAAACATTTCGTGGCGAGACCAAGGAGTCGAAAAGTTTGTGAGAAGTCCATAGCCAAAGCGCTATGGACGACGAACAAAATTTTCGAATCCGACGGTCGCAGCCCGAAATGTTACCTCAACTTTATGAGATGTTGCCATAAAAGCTTCGCGCTGCTCTTTAATTCTGATTTTCTTCCGAGATGGGGAACATCTGAAAAAAGCGGATCTTGGGATTGATCCATTCCAGGTTCTTTTTCACGCAGGCGCGCACATTTTGGGGCAATTTAGGGTCGAGAAGCAGGGCCTCCGAATAGATCTTGCTCACCCCGTATTTTTGCAGATAATAAGCGCAAATGGAGAGTTCCATCGCCAGTCCATGCTCGTAGATCCAGGTCTCGACAAAGTGCGAGTCATCCGGATAGGGAAGCGAAAGGGCGTATTCTGCAAAGACATACCCCATGACGTAATTTTCCTTCCTCCGGTAATAGTTGGCAAGATGATAGAGCGGCTCAGCTCGCGTGGGACGGTAATGAAACGCCTTGTAGTAGCTGCCGACAACCGTTTCGCTCTCTTTTTTCATGCTCTCCTCAAGAAGCGCAATCTGATAGAGCGACCAGAAGACCTCCTGATCCCACCCTCCCTTTTCCACTCTCTTTTGATACGCAGCGATCGCACGCTCGTTTTCACCCGCGTCCTTATAACTTTGCGCCAGATAAAAGAGGTAGCGTATATTGTCCGGCTCTTTTTTTAAGGCCTCTTCCAAAATGCGGGCATCCTTTCGAAACTTTTCGGGATCCTTCGAACGGCAGCCATCGAATCCATAGAGATTCTCCACGCCTTTCAACGTCTCG
>Ga0156232_101_pt2 | contig 1379 bp, 3 predicted proteins | sample RifCSPlowO2_12_FD_107879 | JGI IMG/M metagenome (GOLD analysis project Ga0156232, IMG submission 107879) | Chlamydiae bacterium RIFCSPLOWO2_12_FULL_49_12
TCCCTCTTTCCACCTTGCGAGAAGTTGTGGTCGGCAAGAAAACGGGAGGGGGGGATGGAGATCGAGCCGCCGCTTCTTTCCCATGTGGAAAAGGTGGCCTTTATTGGCGTTCATGCCTGTGACCTTCAGGCCATTCACGTTTTGGACAGAGTCTTCAAAAGCGAGCTGTGCGCGCACCCATCCTATCTTCAGCGCAGAGACAACGTCTTGATTGTAGCCCTCGATTGCACCTCAGCTTCCAGATGTTGCTTTTGCGCTTCAATGGGTTCCGGACCCGATGCGAAAGAGGGCTATGACTTGGCTTTGACGGAAGTTGCAGAGGGAAAAGACCACTTTTTCATCATCCGCCCGGGCTCTTCTTTAGGAGAGGCTCTTCTAGAGGCGCTCTCTCTTCCCGCGGCAAGTCATGCCGAGTCTGAGTGGGCCAGGAGTTTAGTGGAGAAGAACAAAGAAGAGATGGTGCGGCAGGTAGATAACTCCCGCGTTCCTGAAATGCTTAAAAAAAGCTGGCTATACAAATCCTGGGATAGCGTGGCGCAACGGTGCATTAATTGCACAAATTGCACCCTTGCCTGTCCGACCTGTTTTTGCTCGCAGGCGGAAGAGAGGGTGAGTTTGGATGGCGCTCAAGCAGACCATGTGCAGAGCTGGGAATCTTGTTTTAATCTCTCCCATTCCTATGTTCACGGCGGCTCTGTCCGTTTTTCTCCAAGAGCGCGCTACAGGCAGTGGCTCACACACAAATTTGGAACGTGGTGGGACCAATTTGGCCTCTCCGGTTGTGTGGGTTGCGGCCGCTGCATTACCTGGTGTCCGGTGGGCATCGATGTGACGGAAGAGTTAAATAAATTACAGATGGAAGCGGATCATGCATCCTCCTAAGGTTTATCCCATCAAATCCATCAAGCAGGAGACAGCGGATATCTTTACCATTGTCTTATCTTTAACTGAGAGGGGAGGGGAGTTTGCCTTTTTGCCCGGTCAATTTAACATGCTCTACCTCTTTGGATTTGGAGAGGCGGCCATTTCCGTTAGCGGAAATCCAGACAAGAAAAACGAATTGGTTCATACGATCCGCGCTGTAGGCAACGTCACCGAAGGATTGCAAAAGCTCAAAGCGGGAGATGTCATCGGGGTGAGGGGGCCCTTTGGCAACAATTGGCCGCTCCCTGAAGAGGAGAACGATGTCTTAATTGTGGCGGGGGGGCTTGGGTTTGCTCCACTTCGCCCTGCACTCTTTAGCCTGATGGCAACGAGACCGCTTCAGAAAATGACCTTTCTTTATGGAGCAAGAACACCTAATGATCTTCTCTTCAAAGAAGACATTAAAGAATGGAAAGAGAGAGGACTTCCACTTAAAATCACCGTAGATCATGCAG